>Ga0155042_114_pt1 | contig 1084 bp, 3 predicted proteins | sample RifCSPhighO2_01_FD_106010 | JGI IMG/M metagenome (GOLD analysis project Ga0155042, IMG submission 106010) | Candidatus Uhrbacteria bacterium RIFCSPHIGHO2_01_FULL_46_23 | reverse complement strand
ACCCCGAAAATTATTTAGTGTCTATTGGTTCAACATTAGTGTTAATTGGTGGCGTAAGCTATTGACAGGATTTAGCCCATATGTTAAGGTCGCAAACTATCTTGAAAATCCGGACCCGGACGCTGAATCCTGCCCTAAATAGGCAGTTCCCTGATTTAGCGTCCGTGCCCGGATTTTTATTGAGTCCCCCGCGAATCCCCCGCCCCGCCTGACCACAGTGAATCCGCCAATTGGCGGATTAGAACCTTTCTTGAGAGACAGAATCAGTATATCTACATTCCCGATTTAAGAGAATACGCCAACGCATAAACTTACCCCACCCCGTTACTCACTATATCATTCTCTCCAATGCTATAGCTCTATATTTGCAATCAACGGTGGCTTTATAGCCAAACTTGGATAAAAAGCTAATGCCAGCTAACGGCATACTTTCTGATATTAAAACCTGAATGTAATTTACCGCTCCTTCCATAGCTGCAATCGCAAGGGCTACGGGGACTTCAATAACCTGACCATTAGCAATTTGTGTCCTTGTCACACCAGCAACTTGAAGACCAAGCTCTGTTGCTATTTTATGGGTTACTTGTAAATCTCCTGTAAAACCTGTGTCTAAAACAACAAAAGGGGCTTGTACAGATTGCCCCCAACCGACAATAACTTTTATGAATGGTGTGTTTTCTACAAAGACGCCACTTACCATATTTTATTTATGTTCAGCAAAAGATCTCGCCATAGTTTCAGCCACATCGAATCCTATCTTCACAACATAAAAAACTTTATTGGGGTGATTTTGTCTGGCTAACTCCAAAGCTTCAGCACTCGTATTGCCGAGATATACTTCTTTACTATCAATATCAATGGCCAAAAATTTTCCTCTTTCTTTGGGGTCATATTTAACCTTAATCTGTTGATATATCTTCGCCCCTTCCTCGGCAATCTTCTGAATATCAGCTTTTTTAATTAGTTCTTCTGTGTTGTTGCTCATAGTCATTTGGAGGGATTTAGTAACACCAATACTATAACAACAATTTAAGCAAAATACAACAATCTGTATTAGGCCACCATATATTGCACTCCTGATTAT
>Ga0155042_105_pt3 | contig 2180 bp, 4 predicted proteins | sample RifCSPhighO2_01_FD_106010 | JGI IMG/M metagenome (GOLD analysis project Ga0155042, IMG submission 106010) | Candidatus Uhrbacteria bacterium RIFCSPHIGHO2_01_FULL_46_23 | reverse complement strand
AGTTTGCTCCGTTTCACTCCGCAAACTTACGCCCATATTCACTGGCTGTACCGCACTTCGTGCGATATTATACAGCCAGTGAACATCGCATACGCTGGAACGTTAAACGAAATAAATTTTGGCGCGCTGAAATGGAAAAGTTTATATTTTGTAATGTAAAATAAGAAATATGAAAGTAACTTTATACATGGCCATTTCCATTGATGGCTATATCGCAAAAAAAGACGGAGATTCTGACTGGGTTTCCGAAGCAGACTCTAAAATTTTCGAAAAGAAGATTGAGGAAGCCGGTTGCATCGTAGTCGGCAGAAAAACTTTCGACCAATATTATAATGATCTTTATCCGGTTGAAGGCGTAACAAACATTGTTTTAACCAACGATGCAACACGGAAAGATAAAAACGAAAATGTAATTTTCGTTCCTTCGCCCAAAGAGGCACTTCAAGTTGCTGAGAAAAAGGGATATGACAAAGTGCTTTTGATTGGCGGAGGTCATGTTAACGGTACATTTATTCAGGAAAACCTGATTGATGACGTGTTTCTAAGTGTTCATCCTTTAGTATTGGGCGAAGGAATAAAGATTTTCGAAAATTTTAGAAAACAAGTTGAATTAAACTTTGTTGGCTCAAAGGAAATGGAGGATGGGTTGGTTCAACTACATTACAAAATTAGAAGGTAGTGCGCCAAAATTTACTCTTCGCTCCTTCGTCGCTCAGCCACGCTGCGCTCTCCTCCCTTCGGTCGTCGGGACGTATAACAAGGGATATACGGTTCAGGCCGCGGCTCGGGCTTCACCCAAATTTTTCTTCCACTTCGTTCCAGAAAAACTTCGTATATCCCTGACGTTATGTGCAATTTTCAAAAATCCTATGAAGGTGGTGGCTGCCTCGATAAATTTATATAAAGTGTAAATTCTATCTAAATTATGACTAAATCTTTGATAATTAACGCTGACGACTTTGGAATGAGCCAAATTTTTAATGAGGTTATTTTAGACTTGATTAGAAATGATTTAATTTGTTCTACAACTGTAATGATTGATAGGGTTACGGATAATCAGAAAGAACAATTTGATGAATTAATCGCCCTTTCAAAAAGTAAAAATCTAAGTGTCGGGCTTCATTTAGAATTTATTGGTTCTGATTATCCTTCACAAATAAAATCTCAATATCAGAAATTCAAAGACGTTCTCGGTTTTAATCCATCTCACATTGATATTCATAAAGCACACAGTTTAATGAATTCTTTTTCTGATGTCGCAGAATTTTGCAGAAAAAATAATCTTCCATTGAGAAATAGTGGTGTGCTTCATGAAGGAATAAAAACTACTTCTGCCGAAGCATTTTTTGGAAGTATTGCTGACTTTGAAAAAATCAAAGAATGGATTAAAACCTTCGAAAATGGAAAATATTATGAGATTTTATTTCATCCTGGAAAATTTGATTCCAGTTGTAAATCAAGTCTAAACAAAGATAGAGAAAGAGATGTTGAACACATTAAAAATCTGAATACAATTCTTGATGAAAATAATATCAAAGTCGTCAGCTATTTGGATTTGGCAGCCACTCTTTAATGTTTTTATTTATGGAACTTTGTTCTTGATGTATGACGGATTTTTGAAAACTGTCCCTTCGGTCGGTCGACTTGCAGTCTCCCCACATAACAGCGATTAAGAGGAAAATTCCTGCTGAATTTTCCCAAATTCGCTTCGCGAACTTCTCTTAATCGCGATGTTAGGCGAAATTTGGACTGGCTCACTAACGTAACATTTATTAAGATACACATATAAATCAAGCATTATGAAAATAAGAATATTTGTGACGGGCGGGACTTTCGACAAAGAATACAACGAGTTAGACGGCTCACTTTTTTTCAAAGATACACACCTGCCTGAAATGCTCGCACTCGGGCGGTCACGTGTTCCAGTAGATACTCGCACTCTGATGATGATTGATAGTCTGGATATGACTGATGCTGACCGAGAAACAATCGCCTCAAATGTTTTCAAAACTGATGAGGATAAAATCATCATCACACATGGTACTGACACTATGGTAGAAACCGCCCAAGTGCTCGCTAAAAAGGTCAAAGGCAAGACTATCATTTTAGTCGGCGCAATGATTCCTTACAAATTCGGAAGTTCTGATGGTCTTTTCAATCTTGGTGCTGCATTTGCCTTT
>Ga0155042_104_pt1 | contig 6137 bp, 12 predicted proteins | sample RifCSPhighO2_01_FD_106010 | JGI IMG/M metagenome (GOLD analysis project Ga0155042, IMG submission 106010) | Candidatus Uhrbacteria bacterium RIFCSPHIGHO2_01_FULL_46_23 | reverse complement strand
TGTTTTTGTTTTTAGAAAATGTTTTGGAAAAGAAGAAAGACCCGACGCGATGTATCGCACACACCGCGTGGGTCCTTCGTGTTCGTTCGGCTATCGTCGCCCGAAGGCGACTTAGGCACGATGTTTGATCTCGAAGTCATCAGCGTCTAGGAAGTTGGCGACAATGACTTCACCGACTGAGCAGCCGGAGTCTGGTTCCGCGGCTACGACCTTCATTCTGACCCCAGAGCTCGTGTCGAGAATGAGGCAAGTGCAGCCACAGAGAAGGTTGAAGGTCGCAAACGGCGTATCAGCTTCTCTTTTGTTCCGATAGACTATGTCTCCGGGGCGGACACAGATGCGTTGACTCATTTTGTTTCCCCCTTTCTAGCGTAGTTGTCGCCCGAAGGCGACTTATTCCCGCGGCGTGGTTTCGTTTTGATTCAGTATCCATCGAGCAAATTCAATGCCGACGATACGATGTAGCTTCTCTTCGTCGCCCGACCAGCGGTACTTGACCGCGCAGCCAAGGGTAAATTCAATGAGTTCGCCCTGGTGCAGCACTCTGTAGCACGGCTGACCCCCCTGCTTGTACCCCGGTGACTCGTAAAAGACCGCCTGGATTTTGTCTCCAGGGAGCGACACCAGAAAGTTCATTCCTGACTGTACGCCGCCGGGTAGTTTGCCGAGCTCCTCCCTGGTTGTGAAGATGATGTCGCGTTCTGCTCCGAACTGTGTGAGCAGTTCGCGTAGGCGTTCTCCGTTCATCACTACGTATTTATCAATTATCGTGAATCGCATGTTATGTTGCCTCCTTCTTGGTGTTGATGTTGGCTCCTTGAACGGAGCGTTGATTTTGGATGCTTATCTTCAGCACTCAAACACTCAAAATTAACGCCCCGTTACATTGTCAAAGAACGCTGCAGTATTGCATAGCTTGGCATCTGTGTCAAGCATCAAATCAACCGCCAACTATATCGTCACACACCGGGTAATCCTCTCCCCGAACACCATTAACTGTCGTAATGCTTCAATAACGGGGTTTGTGTTTTGTCCCCTTGGGGCTACCATTGGACAAGCTCATGGTTGAAATAGGCAAGGCCGCCTCACGCGAGGTGGTTTTGCTTTGAGAAAGAAATATTTTGGAAAAGAAGAAGAGCCCGGCACTGTGTTGAAAGTGCTCAGGCTCTTCGGTTGAGCTTGGCCATCGTCGCCCAGAGGCGACTTAGGCACGGAATTAGGTGCCGAGGATTGTTGCCGTACAGAAGAGAGCGATGTAAGCGGTCGCCCATGCCCGTTGTTGTGGGAGAGTCATCGCTTTCTTGCTCGCACTCCCCCATGGGTCATCATCGTTGGCGCGTTTGTAGAGCTGGATGATAATGAGCGGGGCCAGGGGAGTGAAGCGGTGATGGAAGGCGATGGTCAACCCGACGGCAAGCATGATGACTGCGCCCATAAGGCGCGCAAATCGATAATCGTGGTCCTCGGAAACACTGTCAAAGAGTAGTCGGGCAAACCGGCCGCCGTCCAGCGTGCCCGCCGGCAATAGGTTCAATCCGATCAGCCCGGCGTTGGTGAGCCTGATCCAGTCGGTCCAACTGGCGTTGAGTATGCCAGCGCTCTTCATGGCAGTGGCCGCAAGGGCAATGACCAGATTGCCGGTTACTCCCGCCAGCGTTACGGCCGCCATCCTGGAGGAGTGCAGGTCCTTGTAGCGCGCCACCGCTTGGGGAACTGGCATCACACCGGCACCGACGGCCATGAATACCATCAAGGTTTTCACGCCACTTGATTCAAGAACAACGGCGTGGCAGAGCTCGTGGAAGAAGATGGAGAACAACAGCACCGTTGCCGTGAGAGCCGCTTCATTTGTTCCCCATGCCCGTGCAGTGCCCCAGTAGATGATCCAGCTGATCGCCGCACTGATTATTGCCACGGCGACCGACTGCCATCGGCTGATACTGTTCTTCATTGTCTACCCCCTCCATTCGTTTTGTTGGGCGGGCTAGATGCTTCGCTGCTCTTCGTTGAGATCAAGGGCGATGATGAAGCGTTCGCGGAGGGTTGGATCGTGGCCGGGCTCTTGGTTTGTGGCTTTCACGAGACGGAGAGCAGTCTCCGCAGCGAGGCTGAGGTCCTCTGCGGCGTGTAGCCATGAGTTGGCGAAGTAGCCGAACCTACGGAAGCAGACGAGCTCGATGGGCGAGACCCAGCGGCCGTTCGCTGAAGAGCGCATGCCGCCGGTCGGCGTAATCTCGAACGGGAAGTTGTCGCGCGGTAGCGCTGCGAGCTCTGCAAAGAACTGATCCTCGGTCATGACAGCGGTATTGGTAGGATTGTCCATCCGTTTGAACTCCTTTTGATGGCTTCGCCAGCCTCAACTGAGGCTGAGGTATGTGCGGGGAGCCGGGTAGGCCACGACGTGCTTGAGGAAGAGGAGGCACGCGACGCTGATCAGCCCACAGCCCAGCACGACTCGCCAGATGACTAACGGCGAGAGCGCGGCCATCACCACGGCAGTGACGAGGCCGAGCAGGAACATGCCAACGACGATTTTCTCGGACGTCCTTTCACTTTGATCCATCTGTATTGCCCTCCTTGTTTTGTACGGTTCATTCCACACTACCTGATTACCGGTAGTTTCTCCTGCAGATTTGTCAGGAGAACGCTCCAGTATTGCACAACTTCGCATTTCTGTCAAACGTCGCGTCGTCCGCTATTGGCAATAATTCAGTTCTGCTCCCCCATCTCAAACTACATCGTCACACACCGGGTAATCCTCTCCCCGAACACCATTAACTGTCGTAATGCTTCAATAATGGGGTTTGTGTTTTGTCCTTGTGGGGGACTGCCGTCGCGGAAAATCACACATGTGTTGTTGTTACTGTTACAACATGCTAGGATATTGGTATATGCAATATACGGCAATTTATCAAAAACATGGCAGCTGGTACCTGGGATGGGTGGAAGAGATTCCCGGAGTCAATACTCAAGGGAAGACCTTGAGAGAAGTCAAAGCGAACCTGAAGGAAGCACTCACTATTGTTCTGGAAACGTACAAAATACTCACCGAGAAAGAGCGTCCTCGCGGTAAGGCAATCCGTCAACGGATAGTAGTGTAGTGTGAAGCGGCAGGATCTGCTCCGGTATCTTCGTAAGCAGGGCTGTGTTTTTGTTCGCGAAGGAGCGAGCCACAGTATCTATTTCAATCCTGCAACACACCGTATTTCGACGGTGCCACGGCACAACGAAATCGACGACTTCCTGGCCAGAAAAATTTGCAAGGACCTGGGTATCTCGCTTCCTTAAGCGCTCTGTTTAGATGTTCCCTAGGGGTGTTTTTATTTCTGAAAAAAGAGAGGCCGTTTCTCGAAAATGAATCCAAGACGTGCCTCTCTGCAGAGCTGTTGCCGTCAGAAACTAATGACGAAATAGCTTCGTAATATGTCGTAGTCCTGTTCTGGTTGGAATTGGTAGGCGGTCGCAAACGTCCACCCCTTGATGGGCAACTGGAAAGCGAGCCGTGGGCCGAGACCATACCGTAGCCTCCCTCTCGTCAGGAACATGTCAGACTCCGCGCCAACACCAATCATTTTGCCTTGAACGGTGTAGATGGGAAACGTGATAGCCGGAGAGACCATCAGGGTGTCGGTTTTCAAGGAATAGCGGGCTTCGCCGAAGAAGTGCACCATCTTGCTTCTCGTATCCGAGGCTCTGATGTCAAGGAGTGGATCATCGACTTTATGTCCGTTGAGAAACGTACCCACCATTCCTTCTACCCACCGATCCTTCTGTTTGAAGACTACGCCCCCCAGAATTACCCCAACTGGTGTCTTGGTGTTGAGCGCATCGGGAACAATACCCCAACCCGCCACACCAATGCCATTACTTGCAACTCTCTGCGCATGGAGGAGGAAGCGGAATTGGTAGTCCATCCCTTCTTTTGGTTCTGCCAAAGCTGAGAGTGGCAGGCAGAATACCAAGATCGAAACCATTGTTCTCGTCATCTCAACCCCCTTTAATCCTGTGACGTGGTCACGTGACGACCTCAGAAGCCATGGAGATTATCACCTATGTAAACCCTGTTTTCGCAACAAGGGCACTTACCGTAGAAAGTTGTGTCACCATTTCTAGATGAAGACCAGATACCGCAGCGGGAACACTTATGATGCCGAATGTCGGCAACCCGATGCAGACGGACTTTACAACTACTACACCTATGAAAGAAATATGTTGGGCGTCCAAGAATACTCTTTAGCAGGTACTTCGGTAATCTTAAACTCCCACTTATGATGGCAATGGGCCTCCTGTTTATCGGGAAGAGTAGAATCTTTCATCGATGTTTCTCCCTTCTTATTGAGTTGTCAGACAGCCACCCTTGACTACAAGGGGGAAACCTTATACCATTCTTCAGTGAGTGGCCAACACCACCACAATTAAAGGTCAACTATGGGACAGGTCAGCGAAGAAATCTATAAAAGTTTGGGGTTTTCCCCCAATGAGTGGCGCATGTATGAAACCCTACTCGAGCGAGGGGAATCCACCGTTAGCGAAATTGCGACCGTTGGTAAAATTCATCGCCGCAACGCTTATGACGCCATGCGACGTCTTTTGGACAAGGGGTTGTGCTTTCAAGTTCTGACGCCCGGAGAGAGCCATTACAATGCGGTTGATCCGGATAAGCTCTTGGAGCTCTTAACCGAGAAACGACAGCGACTCGAGGAAGTGTTGCCGGTTTTGAAAAAAAAGTTTCACGAGCGACGTGTGGAAGAAGAGGCCTACATCTATCGTGGTTTAGAAGGGTTAAAAAATGTCTGGCGGGAGGTGTTGCGCGTTGGGGAAGAGAGTTATTTTATTGGGGCGAAGGGTGCATGGTTTGATAACCGCTTGACGGTTAGTCGGAAGCGATTTTTTCAAGAAGCACGAAAGAAGAAAATTAAGTTCATTCAGCTATTTGATCATGAGGTAAAAATCAAGATGCCACACTTTGCTCGCCAGTTTCCGGCACCTCTTAAGTACCGCTATTTACCAAAAAAGTACTCAACGGAATCGGGTATCCATATTTTTGGCGACTACGTTATTACTCACACCGGTCTTGATGTTATTGGGCGAATTGATGAGAACGTCGTTTTTTTCGTCCTCAAAAGCAAGAAGTTGGCCGACAGTTACCGTACTTGGTTTTGGTGTATATGGGGCGAGTCAAATGATTGAGGGTTCTGCTTCCTTGGGGCTAAAAATTAAAACATCTCGCACTGCGGGGGTTATTTTGAGTAAGTTTGACGCCGCGGAATATTGAGTGATACACTTGATGTAAGGCTAGAATACTATGACCATTGAAGAGCTTAAAGCAAAAGCCACTCCTATTCTCCGCGCCAACAGTGTTGAGTATGCGGCCGTTTTTGGCTCGGTCGCTCGCGGGCAGCCAAGGCCAGACAGCGACATTGATCTGTTGGTGAGGTATTCGAAAGTGCCAGGACTACTCGGGCATATTGGTTTAGCGCAAACGCTCGAAGACGCGCTGCACAGCAAAATTGATCTTGTGACCGAGCGATCTCTTAAAAAATCTCTTGCACAGTTTGTCAAAAAGGACCTTCATGTTTTGTATGGGGAAACCGTCAGACCAGATTTACATTGAGCACATTTTGGAAGCTATCAGTCTCATTGAGAGTTTTGTATCTGGAAAAACTTTCGAAGCGTTTCAGGTTGATCCCCTGCTATCTTCTGCTGTGACGCGGCAACTGGAAATTATTGGCGAAGCTGCCAAGAGGTTATCGGACGAATACAAGAGTGAACTTGGCGAGCTCCCCTGGCGTCGCATCACGGGCATGAGAGATTTCCTCATCCACGATTACATTGACGTTGATTTGGAAATTGTCTGGAAAGCCGCCACCGAAGATGTTACTTCGCTGAAGCAGGTACTCGAGAAAAAGACATAAGGAGTGACAATTATCCTTGGGGCTAAAAATCAAAACACCCCGCAGTGCGGGGGTTGTTTTTGTTTTTGAAAAAGAAAAAGCCCGTCGAGCGCGACAGCTTGTGCTGTGCGCTCGACGGACGTAGTGTGTCAGTCCAAATCGCGAACGCGGTGAATGAACTCGAGCCCCGTACGTTGTACGGATACGTGGCAGTCAGTTTCGTCATTAACACCCGATCCTTCT
>Ga0155042_126_pt1 | contig 7074 bp, 7 predicted proteins | sample RifCSPhighO2_01_FD_106010 | JGI IMG/M metagenome (GOLD analysis project Ga0155042, IMG submission 106010) | Candidatus Uhrbacteria bacterium RIFCSPHIGHO2_01_FULL_46_23 | reverse complement strand
TAAAGAAATACGAACTTATTTCTTATACACTTCATCATGAGTCCCAATATGGAAGAAGTAGTAGGTATCGCTTATTTCATAAATCATTCGATAACTCATATCTATCGAAATACTCCAGGTATTTTTGAGTTTTCCGCTTAGCTTGTGTATTCGTAGTGAAGGATGCTGAGGATCAGTTTGAAAGAGCGACAATTGTTTTTTGATTTTTATATATAACTTCCTATTCTTACTTTGAATCTGTTTTATTTTCTTGATGAAATCAGGAGAAAGTTCTATTTCTTTCATAATGAATCAAGAAAGTCTCCGATATCGCCTTTTACCAAAATAGACTTATCTTTCTCTTTCATTGCTTTTTCATATGCCTTTTCAACCTCTTCCGATGCTCTGTAGGTAGGATAATCCATTTCTTCAACATCTTTTACTATCAGATGTCTCACATATCCTGCAATGGGCATACCAAACCGCGCTGCGCGGCTTTCCAGATAGTCCTTGAGTTGCAGAGGAATGTTCAATTTAATTTGTGTTTGTTTTGTTAACATGTCTCTAGTGTATCACTCTATAATGTACTTTTCAAGTACTTTATAAGGACTTATGAGGGACTGAAAGAAATACGAACGTACTATTCTAAAGGTCGGTACATTTTTTCTTCTTGATACGGTGTACTCTGAGGTTTCATAAGTAAATCGCTCAGCGCTTCCGCAAATTCACTCGGTTCATACATACCAACATTTTCAGCTATTTGTTGAATAGCTTCCGGTGGTTTACCCAATTTAAATAGCGGTGTACGCACTGGTCCGAGTAAAATAGTCCGTACATTGAAATCCGGATGTTCTTGAGCAAATGAACTAACTATTCGGCGGCCCTCTTCTTTAGTTTCCCTATAGAAATCCTTTGGTGGATTGTCTGTTCCGATAAAGACAATTTGAGACCCTTTCTTCATTCGCGATTCAAATGCGCTAAGTGTATTCTGGACACCATCGACATTTACTCGTTTCATTCTGTCCATTTCTTCCTGAGTAGGTTCATTCGTTTGAGATGTTGCTCCGGCAGCTATGATCAGAATATCCACTTCGTCGAGATTTGTAGCCGTAGCAGTAAGATTGTCCTTATTAGAAACATCTACTGCGTAGTGTGATCTATTTGTTTCTTCTTTTTCAGGTTTATCGATATCTGTGACGTCTAATATTATAACTTCTGCACCTATTCCACTGAACATGTTGGTGAGTGCGCTGCCGATACCACCAGCCCCACCAGTAATAACAATTCTTTTACCTTGGAAGTACTGCTCTTTTGTTGGTAAGGTTTTATTCTCCATGATGTAATTATACTGAAGTTTCTTTAAAATAAAAATAGCCTGCTGTTACGGGCTAAAAACATTTGTTGCGGGGGCTGGAAGAAATACGAACGTTATTTTCCGAAGAAAACCATGTTATTTTATCTCCCTCGTTTCAATAAGTGGTAATTGAGCATGCTGCACCCGTTTAACCATAAATTCTACCGGTTCATTCATATTGGTAGGTTGAATTTGGATGTGAGGATGCCTTGTTACAAATACTCTAAAAATCTCATCAGCAAATGCTTGCCCAACTGTTTTTATTCCCTCAAAATCCAGGATGATTACATTGAACTTATCTAAATTTATCATGAGTCTGCGTGCTTGTGACCGGGATATATAAATAGTCCCTGCGGCAAACAGTTTGACATGAACTTTTGTCTTGTCAAAAGAAAAAGCTCCTGGTTCGGACTGGTATTCCTCAAACACATCATTTAGGTGTTTATTTGAATTCTGTTCTATTTCAAATCTTACTCTTGTACCTTCATAATTCTCGATCTCTTCGATAAAAATATCATTAATCTGGTTATCTACTCTTAAGCGATACTGAAAACTGTCGAGTATAAAAACATGCGCTATTTTAGAGGTAAAGAATATGCCCTCTCCCGTATGGGAATGAGGAAGTGTTGTTGTTTTTCCTTTTAAGAGCTCCTGAATAGCTGCTAGCTCAGAGTCCAACTGTTTCTTTTCTCGGATATTCTTAAATACTCCGATACCTTTGTCTAAAACTTCAAAGGCGATAGATTTCCCAATTCCTTCAAATGAAACTGTGATTGATTTTGATTCTGAATGTTCGATAGCATTATTAAGAATTTCGGTAAAGGCATAATAAAGAATGCTATCCACGTTTTCTTTCACATTTTGAAGAAATGGGGCTTGAGATTTTATTTCGTCTAAAACTTTGTCTTCTTGAAGATCTTTATTGATCAAGGTTTTAGATATACGCTTGGTTAATAAATGTTTTCCTTCAGGGAGGACATACCATACTTGTTGGCCTGATTTTGCACGCAGTAATTTACCTTCTCGAGCAAGTTGGTTAAGCACTGTGCTTACCCATTGTCGTGTTCTCTTTTGTGGTAAATGTTCAACTATTTCTCCAACACTTGCTTTTTTGAGGTGTCCAATAATACTCACTATTTGTTCCTGAGTAACTTTTGTTTTCATGTCAAGTGATTATATTATATGTCAAGTAATATGTCAAGTATTAAAGATAGTATGTCAAGTTATATTGACAGAATATGTCAAGTCAACTAGTTCTTTTCCATAAAAATAGCCCGTATCAAAGCGCTAATCATTTTAGGTATCATGTCCCGGGTATCATGCTCACTTCGTTCGCACCACCCGGGTGGGGACGGAATAAAAAATCCACTCATGATAAGTGGATTTTTTATTTAATGTCCCCAGTTGCGGGGCATGGAGTTGAACCATGTCTAGGAGATTATGAGCCTCCTGTGCGGCCGTACACTACCCCGCGTGTAAATACGCACCCAGTATACCACAATTGACCGCCTGCCTCAATCGTGGTAAAATCAGTTCATGACCAAGCGCATTTTGACCGGTGATCGCCCCACCGGCCGTTTACACCTCGGGCACTACATTGGCACCCTTGCCAACCGCGTCGCGCTCCAAAGCAAATACGAAATGTATATATCGATTGTCGATCTCCATAGTCTGACCGACCGGATCGATGACCCGAAAAAAACAAAAGATATTTCCAATAACGTCCGTGAGTTGATGCTCGATTATCTTGCGGTCGGGATCAATCCTGATAAAACCATCATACTGTTGCAGTCTGCCATTCCGGAAATTACCGAATTATTTTCTATCCTGATGAGTCTGGTAACTATCGCCCGCTGTGAGCGGTTGCCGGCACTCAAAGAAAAAATCAGGGATCAAAAGATACAGCACCCGTCCATGGGCCTTTTGAATTATCCGATTCTTCAGGCAGCCGATATTTTGTCTCTGCGCGCACATCTCGTGCCGGTCGGCAAAGACCAGGAATCTCATATTGAATTTGCCCGCGAAATCGCCAAGACTTTCAACCGGCTTTATGGAAAAAAAGACGATCCTATATTTCCCGAACCGGAAGCGATCATTGGCGACCTGCGCACCCTCCCCGGCACCGACGGCACGGCAAAAATGAGCAAAAGCCTTAATAATGCGATTTTTCTTTCGGATGAGGCGAAAGTGGTAGAGGAAAAAGTCATGAAAATGTACACCGATCCCAAGCGGATTCACGCTTCCATTCCGGGCTCTGTAGAAGACAATCCGGTATTCATTTATCATGAATATTTTACGAAAGACAAGGCAATGGTAGAAAAACTTGCGATGCGCTACCAGGCGGGGAAAGTCGGCGACGTCGAAGTAAAAAAACTTCTCGCGAACTCGATCAATACTTTTTTGAATCCTATCCGCTTCAGGCGTAAAAATTTTGCCGAGCAACCTGGTTTAATTGAGAAAATCATCACTGAAGGAACGAGGAAAGCGCATCAGGAGGCAAAGGAAACACTCCTCCTCGTCAAAAAGGCAATAGGACTACCGGTGCTTTATTAGTAAATGTAACGATTATCTTTGCCCGTTACACCATTCTCAACTTTAGCTAGCCAATTCTCGTCTCATGTTATACTGCGCGTGTCTATGAAAACCAACGACACTAAAACCAATAATAATCGTAAAAACGGCAAGAGCCGCAACGGGAAAAACGGCCGTATACTCAAGCTGTTTGAACTGCAATTTTCGTTTAAAGACGTCGTCCTCTGGCTGTTGCTTGCGCTGATCGTTTTTTCACTGTTTAACGCATTCCGCGATCCGGCTGCGCGGATGCCGGAGAAACCGTTGAGCGAAGTAATAAGCGATATTAAAGAACAGGAAGTCGCTGAAATTCAGGTGGAGGATCTCCGGCTGGTGCTCACGTATAAAAACGGCGACGAGTTTATTTCGTACAAAGAACCCCAACTCTCCTTGTTTGAATTGTTTAATCAGGAAAACATCGACCCGGCGGCGGTAAAAATTGAAGTCGTCGATACGACTCCGGCGGCCGCGTTCTGGAACTTTATCGGCAATTTAATTCCCACCCTTTTGTTTATCGGATTTTTCATATTCATGATACGGCAGGCACGCGGCGCGCAGGATTCACTCTTTTCATTCGGCCGCTCCGGCGCGCGCCTGTACAACAAACATATGCCGAAAGTGACGTTTGCCGACGTTGACGGGGTGGACGAGGCGAAAGAAGAGTTACAGGAAGTGGTCGACTTTCTGAAACGGCCGAAGAAATATCTGGATCTCGGCGCACGGACGCCGAAGGGCGTACTGCTCATCGGCCCCAGTGGTACGGGAAAAACTCTCCTGGCAAAAGCGGTCGCCGGCGAGGCTGGCGTTCCTTTTTTCAGCATGGCGGGCAGCGAGTTTATGGAAATGCTCGTCGGCGTCGGCGCTAAGCGCGTCCGTGATTTATTTGAAAAAGCAAAACATCAGCAGCCCTCTATCATCTTTATCGACGAGGTCGATGCCATAGGACGCCGCCGAAGCGTTGGACTCATGGGAGGACACGACGAACGCGAGCAGACCTTAAATCAGATTTTGGTGGAAATGGACGGGTTTGATCCGCGCGCTCATGTTCTCGTCATCGCGGCGACAAACCGCGGCGACCTTCTTGACCCGGCGCTCCTGCGCCCCGGCAGATTTGACCGGCGCATTATCCTGGAACTGCCCGATATGGCAGGCAGAGTAGCTATACTCAAAATCCACGCACGCGGAAAACCACTTGCGCCAGGCGTGAATTGGGATAAGGTCGCCAAGCGTACCGTCGGTTATTCAGGCGCCGATCTCGAAAACATGCTGAATGAAGCAGCGATTACGGCGGCGCGCGAGGATAAAAAAGTGATCGACATGAAGGACATAGAAGAGGCAGCGACTAAAGTAAAACTCGGTCCGGAAAAGAAGCGCCTCCAGTCAGATTTAGACCGCAAAATGACGGCATACCATGAAGCCGGACACGCCGTGGCAACCTATGTCCTGCCGAGCACCGATCCGGTACACCGCATCTCCATTGTCTCGCGCGGTATGGCGCTGGGCTATACGCTGATCCCGCCGGACCGCGACCGGATCCATGAAACAAAAACACAGCTCTTAGACCGTATTACCGCGATGATGGGCGGCAGGGCGGCAGAAGAGCTCGTTTTCGGCGATATCACGTCCGGCGCGGCGAACGATTTTGACCAGGCCACGCGTATTGCACGGCTCATGGTGGAAGAATACGGCATGAGCGATGTCGGCCCGATCAATTTTGGCCCTGATATGGACGTAACCGAATGGGGCAAGCGGTTCTTTGAACAACAGCCCATTTCTCCCGCCATGCAGGAGAAAATCGATACGGAGATTAAAAAATTTCTGGATACCGCGTATAAACAGGCCGCGGATATTTTGAAAAAACACCGTAAAGAGCTCGATGCGGTCGCCGAGGCCCTCATCGCAAAAGAAACGATCGAGTCAGAAGAATTTGAAAAATTGATGAAAAACACTTGATGAGCACGTGATGAAAACGAGATGAGCACATGAAGCCAATAAAAAAGCCCATTCTCTACGAACAGCTCACCTATCAAATTATCGGTATCGCTCAAAATATTCACCGCGAACTCGGACCTGTCCACAAGGAAATTGTTTATCAGCGTGCACTGGACGAAGAACTGAAAAGTTCGCAAATGCAATTTGACAGAGAAATCGCACTTCCTATTTCATATAAAGGTAAGAAAGTCGGTATCTATAGACCTGACTTTCTAATAGATAATAAAGTTATAGTAGAAATTAAAGCACTTGAATTTCTTCCTCAAAATACGCTTACTCAGCTAAGTTATTATTTAAAGGGTACCGACTATAGAGTAGGATTATTGCTCAATTTTGGTACCCAAAGTTTACAAGTCAAAAGAAGAATTTATGGATAAAGTATCAAGTGCTCATCATGTGTTAAAATCACGTGCTCATCATGTGTCTAAGTCACGCGCTCATCTCGTGTTAATAGACGGTAATGCGGTCCTCCACCGTGCATACCACGCGCTGCCTCCGCTCACCGACAAAGAAGGAAATGAAACCCATGCGATCTACGGGTTTTTGTCCATGCTTCTCAAAATCGTTGCAGATTTAAAGCCGACACACCTCATCGTCTGTTTTGACCGCCCCGAACCGACGTTCCGCAAAAGCATGTACGTCGGCTATCAGGCGCACCGCCCGAAGATGGATGATTCACTCGCCACACAGCTGAACCGAACGAAAGAAGTCGTAGCGGCGATGAACATACCCATATATGAAATGGCGGGATATGAGGCGGATGACGTGATCGGAACACTTGCGAAGCAAGCAGACAATCGACAATCGACAATCAACAATCAACAATTCCTAACAATTATCATCACCGGAGACCGGGACATACTCCAATTGGTTGATAACCATACGAAAGTCTACATGCCGATTCAGGGGTTAACGAACGCCAAACTCTACGACGAAGAGGCAGTTGTTGAAAAATTCGGCGTTAAGTCATCACAAATCGTTGACTATAAAGCATTGGCTGGAGACGCGTCCGATAATTATCCGGGAGTCCGCGGTATCGGTCCGAAAACGGCAAGTGAACTCTTGCAGAAATTCGGCACGATTGAAAACGTCTATCAGGCGATTAAAGACAAGACACTCGCGGCGAACGGACTATCCGAAAAAGTATTAAAGGCACTGACCGAATATGCCGAAGATTG
>Ga0155042_140_pt2 | contig 7206 bp, 3 predicted proteins | sample RifCSPhighO2_01_FD_106010 | JGI IMG/M metagenome (GOLD analysis project Ga0155042, IMG submission 106010) | Candidatus Uhrbacteria bacterium RIFCSPHIGHO2_01_FULL_46_23 | reverse complement strand
AACGAGTACTGGGACCATCACGGAGACGGGATTTACGTCGACGCCGTCTCCGGCGAACCGCTGTTTTCCTCGAAAGACAAATACGATTCCGGCACCGGCTGGCCGAGTTTTACCAAGCCTTTAACCCCCGCTGTCGTTGCATGCAAAATGGACCATTCGTTGGGCTTTTCCCGGACCGAAGTGCGCAGCAAAAACGCCGATTCCCATCTCGGCCACGTCTTTACTGACGGCCCGAAAGAAACCGGCGGCATGCGCTACTGCATGAATTCCGCCGCGCTGCGGTTTGTCCCGAAAGAGAAGATGAAGGAAGAAGGGTACGGGGAGTATTTAGGTAGGATTTAAGATTTAAGATTTATGATTTAGGAATGACGATTGATGATCTATTAATTAATACCATTCGGTAGCGTAACGGCGAATGCGCTTCCTAAGCTTGACAAGCGCTGCTTTCATTCCTCCTTTTATACCCCTTCGCTTTTAGTTTCAGAATAATCATGGTATACCTGACTATAAAAGAAATTGCCTCTTGTAAGTAATCCGTAGTATATGCTAGGCTGAATACTGTGGGTTTTTTGAACCTGTTTTTTCGTTATTCATGATCAATGAATAAAAAGTATTATCTGCTCATCGGAGTCGCCGTTTTATACGCAGTACTGCCGGCAGTCATTTTCCTCGCCCAGAGACAGCAACGCATCGAGAGCGGCGCAGCCGGAGACGCGCCCATTACTTCCTGTCCCGGCAACACCAATTGGCTTTTTACCAGTACCGGAAATCTGAAAGTCGGATCAGGCGACCATATCGGCTTTGGCGGTAAGGTGGTAAGCATGCAGAATAATGGCGCGGTCGAAAGCCGCGGTGGCATTAAATTGATGTATAACAGTCCTAACGTGAAAATAGGATTTGATAAAGATGTCAATGTTGCCTATGCGGTGCTCTTTGACAACGATCCGAAAAGCGGTGAAACAGGATGGTCAGTGAACGGCGTCAAACTTCCGGTCACCGGTGGCAGTAATTGGTATCCCAATGCGTTTCCGCTGAATCTCGTCACGCGCGAGATTACCATTGATAATGGCGGAGACAGCATTCATATTGCATTTTGCGTAAAATTCGTCGAAGAGCCTACCAAGACGCCCACGCCGACAAAGACCCCGACACCGACTAACACGCCGACGCCTACCGTATCGGTTTCCCCGACGCCTACCAAGACTCCCACTCCTACCAATACGCCCACGCCGAGTCCGACCTTAACGCCGACAAAGACGCCGACGCCTACTCCAACGATCGCCATTTGCGTGCCGCCCGCTACCTGCCAGACGAGCTCTACTTGTTTAGCGACCGGCGGTAACGTGGTGGGCGGTGATTGTTCGGCAGAAGGAGCAAGCTACATATGCTGTATACCTCCTGATACGACGCCGACACCCACGGTTACTCCGACGCCGCCTTTTTGCCCGCTTCCTGAACCGGTACTCAATTTACATATTACCTGTCCGGTATGCGGAGAATAGAGAGATTTAGGATTTATGATTTTAGATTTATGATTTAAGATTTGACAACGAGCAGCGAACAGCAAAAAGCGAAAAGCGAACAGCGAAATACTATGAATAAAAGAAAGACATTTATCATTGGCGGTACACTACTCATACTGGTTATCGGACTGGTGGTAGGCGTTTTATTAAGCCAGGAACCGCAACTCTTTTTTAAGAGAGCGACCGCTCCGCTCTGTCCGCTCGACAGTGCGACCTGCCGATGGGATTATTCTGCGACCGGCGTACAGTTTAACGTAACCGTCGTTGACCAGACGACCGGACAGACGGTGGTCAATACCACGACAACGGCAAAAGAAGTTATCTTTTCGCCCATGGTCGGACACGTCTATCGGTGTACCGTAGTGCCTAAAAACGAATGCGGCGACGGCCAGTCGCAGGAGACAACCGGAGTCTGCGTCGGCGTCGGCACACCGACGCCTACCCCGAGTAACACGCCTACACCGACAGAAACACCGACGCCCGCATTAACCGCAACGCCCACACCGACACCATCCGTCTGTGAGGTTCCGCCGAATGAGTGTCTGCCGGCAGCCGATTGTTCAGATCAGGGGCGGGAAGCAGGCAATGAAGACTGCAGCAGTGCTGGCGTTGGGTACGTATGTTGTATGCCATTCGGAACAACGCCCACACCGACCAATACACCCACACCGACAGAAACGCCGACGCCGACCGGAACGCCCACGCCGACTCATACCGTGACGCCGACCAATACGCCTACCCCGCCTCCGGGTTCAACATCGACGCCGACACCTCCGCCGGGATCAACGGCTACGCCGACGCCTCCTCCCGGAGCAACGTACACGCCGACGCCGACGAGAACGCCGACGCCACCATCAATTGCCCAAGCATCTCCGACCCTTACGGATACGCCGATTCCGCTTCCCGATGTTCCGGTTGCCGGTGGATTCCTGCCGACCATCTTCACTTTTATCGGCGGAGCATTGGTCGTCCTCGCCGCGCTGTTGTTGTAGTTTCCCGTTCAATTTTATTTATCGATGTTTCGAAACATCGATAAAAATCATATCAAAAGATACGGCTAGATAAACAGTTTCGCTTAGCCAAACTAGTGAATTCAGTGGTGAGTGCCCAGCACCCACAATTGAACTCATATGATATAGTATAGCTTTCAAAGCATTATTAGTAAGCGAGGTGACAATCTAATGTCTACCGAAGCAATCATTCGAAAAGCGTCATATGAGTCAGTTAAAGATCAAATAAAAGACTTTCCTCAAACTGAAACAGCCGAATGGGGGGGCATGTTTAGTAACCTTTCCTGATGGATCTCGTGTAGTACTCCCTGATTACAATGGAACAGTTTACGAACTTTTCGAGCACGGTTCAGATGAATTTGTAAACGGTACAACATATGAAAGAATAAGTCCAGACGAGACAAGACATTTCTGCGGTTATTCCTTCAGAGGTATGAAACAAAAAGATGACACATTGTGGAGTCAACCATTATGGGGTCCCATTGTAAAATTTCGTAATAGTAGCGCGGTCTGAAAACAACTGGTGTGTTGCATTGAAATCCTATAATTATTATACTATTTGCTATAGCGTTCTCAAAACAAAATGTCGTATTTCTCGTCATGCTGTCCGTCAGCCGACGGATCAGCATCTGTTTCTAGATTGTTCAGAGATCCTGAAATAAATTCAGGATGACTGATTTAAAACCTGACATTTTGTTTTTAAAGGGCTATAGTATGCCGGAATTAAATAAGGACATTTGGCGCCCTACAAGACGTGATACCCTGAAGCTTGCTGCAGCCGGACTGGCAGAGGCTATGGTTCCGTCTTTGTCGCCGTTTGCTATCCCATCACGCGCTCGTCATCTTGAGGCGGCGTCTTTTCCCGCGCATGAGGCGCGGCCATACCCGTGGCAAGAGTATGTTCAAACCATTTTTGTACAAGAACAGCCTCAAAATCCTGATGAATCACTCAACCTTCAGCAGTTTGCAATTGTTCAGAATGAAGAGTTGAACGATGGGCGCGTGTGGTGTCGCACAGAAATGTCTGGTGAACAAGTAAACCGAGAGCTATCTGGTCAAGTCTATCTTCCCGATGAAATGATTTACCGGCTGAGCGTCAGGGATCTCAATCCAGACAATACCTGCGGTGCAACGTCGCATTTTCAGTGTGACGTTGTTGTCGGAACACAGGGTGGTGGCGTAGGAACGGAGAGCTACAATCGTGTGAGCGGGGAATGGTTTACGAGAAACCAAGACGGATCATCCACGTTTGAGGCAGGCGAGTTTGTCTCAACAATCGGTACCATGATGCATGCCCGTATCCAGCGAAGTAAGGACGATGGACTCGTCAGTCCTGACCTCGTCGGGAAAATACTCTTCCTGAATTTCGGAGAGAACATAAGCGGCGGAGCGACCGAAAATTATCCCGCGGAGGACACGCTACCGGAAACGACTGACTGCAGATCGGAAGCAACACCAATCATGAGGCTCAATGTCCACTATTGCTATCGCAGTCCGTCAGGTGACGAGCAGAGACGTGAGCTATCATTGCTCCACAGCGCAGTCGGGCATGAAATGATTCACCTAGAACACATCAATACGTCCTTTCCACCCAGGCTAACAGAGCCGTTTGCCGCGTCGTATGAATTGAAAGAAAGTAATGCTATCGCGCTTCCTTACCCCGAATATGTGCGGTGGAGAAAAGATTTATTTGATGATGGATTTTATCAAAACCATACGTTTCATGACAGGCCTGCGTTCGACCAGGAGCATTATCTCTGGCTGGACATGGTGTTGCAAGACGAGGACATGACGCATAGCGATTTTTGGCAACGTTGCCGACAGGTTGTCACAGAGAATCCGGGAGAGTTTTGTACTAATGATGAGGTAGACGACATAAAAGTATTTGAGGAGATATTCGGGATAAATTCTTGGATCTCCTCAAGGATGAACTATCTCTTGGAGATCTCGGCTCCCATTGACAGTCTATCGTACACAGAGCTTCTCAGAAGCAGACGGGAAAAGATGGACCAATACATCTATCCCCTCCCTGACGAGCAAATGATCGCGTCATTGGGACCGGGTTCTTTCGGCATCTTTTCCGCGAATATGGATGAGCCGAATACCTCGTACGTAATCCGGTACGTGGATTCGAAGATGCAAGTCGGTGCCGTCGTGAATGGATTTCACCGAAGCTTTATAGACAATCTCGAACTCAATGAGTATGCGCAGCCAGACGGTTCCTTGACGTTCGTCGTATGGAATACTCATACAACTGAAGGACGCGCATTTGAAATACGAAAGATCGGTAGGGTGAGACGAAGATTTTTCATTCCATTGCTACGGTAGCAGAAAGCTGGGGCGGGGGTACGGCTCTACGGTAATGGTTACAATTGTGAAACTTTACCGTTCACTATATAACGGTTCATGAATGAAGGAAACCCCTTACATCCTCATTAAAAGCACATCAGTTATCTCACTGTCAACAAATGGTAGAATCGTTCTTAATGCGATACCGTTATCATCGACCGCACATGGGGATCGGGATGAAACCACCATTTTCAAGAACCTCTTGCCGGATTTTACGGGGAGGAAACATAAACAGTATCAGGCATTGACAGCGTGCTGTGCGTCTGGTATGATAAAACTCTCGAAGTCAGCATGATAGCAATAGCATACAAACCGAAAAATCTCGCCGTTCATATACTGTGGCGCAAACGGTTGTAATATTTTTCCTGAAACGGGAAAGCTTATTTGTACGCTGGCTTACGGGCCAGCTTTTTTTATGGAGGGCTCATAGCTCAGTTGGCTAGAGCGCGCGGCACGTCAAACGTGCCAATCGTGTTTGACGCGACGCTTTGCTTAATCTAAAAAGGGCCGTTAGCTCAGCTGGCCAGAGCACTGCATTTGCAATGCAGGGGTCGGGAGTTCAAATCTCCCACGGTCCACAAGCGCGGGAAGAGCCGAGTATAATTATACTTTTTAACCTTGTTCTTTTAAAAGAACAAAATAAAGAACAAAATTAAGAAGTACAAGCTACTTCATTGCTCTTTGACAATCTAATCTAGCAATAAGGTTTTTTTATATCCTGAAATGTGAACGGCAAATCCCGACGTAATGTCGGGAAGCCGCTTGAAACAGCCATAAGGCCAACGGCGAATGCCTTGGGATAATGGGCCGAGGAAGGACGTCTCTTGTCAGGCGATAGTCGTCGGGGAGCTGACTAAGAAGCTTCGATCCGACGGTTTCCGAATGGGGAAACCCCTTCACGCGTAAGCGTGAAGACCTTGTCCTTTGGACAAGGGTAAATTTCTAATTTCTAATTTCTAATTTCTAATCAATGCTCAAATATTCAAATGACCAATTTCTAAAAGAAATTTTTTCATTCGGATTTTAAAATTTGGGATTTGATTAGAAATTAGGTCAATTAGGTGAATTAGGTTAATTTATCCTCGTCCAGAGGGCGAGGGGGTAACCCGGGGAATTGAAACATCTAAGTACCCGGAGGAAAATAAATCACAGAGATTCCGTCAGTAGCGGCGAGCGAAAGCGGAACAGCCTAAACCTTGTGCTTTGCACAAGACCGATAAACCGATCAACCTATTAACAAATCGAAACACTTTGTTATTTGGTTATTCGGTTGTTAGGTTAGTCGGTTCTCGCGCAGAGCGTGAGGTGTTGCGGGGCTGTCAATAACGAGTATTGTCCGGCGGTAGCAGAACGATTTGGAATAATCGACCATAGAACGTGAAAGTCGTGTATGTAAAACCAAAAGACAGCTCAAGACAGTACCCAAGTACCACGGGACACGTGAAACCCTGTGGGAATCTGGGGCGACCACGCTCCAAGGCTAAATACCCATTATCACCGATAGTGAACAAGTACCGTGAGGGAAAGGTGAAAAGCACCCCGGAAGGGGAATGAAATAGTACCTGAAACCGTTGGCTAACAAACAGAAGGAGCCTTGTCCTTTGGACAAGGAATTTCTAATTTCTAATTTCTAATTTCTAATCAATGCCTCAATATTTAAATGAATAATTTCTAGAAAATTCGTCATTTGAACTTTGGGATGTGTTTAGAAATTAGTAATTAGGTCAATTAGGAATTCCTCGCCCAGAGGGCGAGGTAACTTCGTGCCTATTGAAGAATGAGCCGGTGAGTTTTCGTACACTGCGTTTAGGTTAAGGCACTCTGTGCCGGAGCCATAGCGAAAGCGAGTCTGAATAGGGCGATCATAGTAGTGTGCGGAAGACCCGAAACCGGGTGAGTTAACCCTGGACAGGGCGAACTCCGCCGAAAGGCGGAAGGAGGCCCGAACCCGTTGGAGTTGAAAATCCATGGGATGATCTGGGGTTAGAGGTAATATGCCAATCGAACTCGGTGATAGCTGGTTCTCCCCGAAATATATATAGGTATAGGCTTTCCGTCTTCAACACGTCCGGAGGTAGAGCACTGGATAGCGACAGGGGATTTATCTCTTGCCGCTAATCAAACTCCGAATGCCGGGCGCTGTGACGGAGGGACTCAGACGGGCCGGGCTAAGCTGGTCTCGTCGAAAGGGAAAAAGCCCAGACCATCGACTAAGGTCCCAGATACTGGTTAAGTGCTAAAGGAAGTTGAGCTCTTAAGACACCCAGGAGGTTGGCTTAGAAGCAGCCATCCTTTAAAGATAGCGTAACAGCTCACTGGAATAG
>Ga0155042_117_pt1 | contig 9133 bp, 13 predicted proteins | sample RifCSPhighO2_01_FD_106010 | JGI IMG/M metagenome (GOLD analysis project Ga0155042, IMG submission 106010) | Candidatus Uhrbacteria bacterium RIFCSPHIGHO2_01_FULL_46_23 | reverse complement strand
TTCAACGCAGGCGGGGCCCAGTCAGTTCCGTTCGGATATTTTCAAACAGACACCGCCAAAATTGAAAACCCCAACTTCTAAACTTGGCAAAAACATCAAGCGCATACGCGAGCAAAAGAATATGACGCAAGGCGACATTGCTCGTGCGTTAGAAGTTGATAGAGGTTATATTAGTAATATCGAAAGCGGAAAGAAAAATCTTACCCTTGCGACAATTCAAAAATTAGCCGATGCGCTTAAAGTGTCGGCAGATGAACTATTGAAATAAATTTATGAAATTATATCGCTTCAGTCCAATAAAAAACGAGAAAGAATTACTAGAAGCAATAAAGTATACGCACTTTACCTGTTTTGAGTTATGTAAAAAAGTTTTTGGAAAATATCTTCCAGTCGCAGGCAATATTGGAATATTTTGTCACGATGAGGACGAATATAATTTTCTAACAGAATTGAGGGAAAAATTGACGGATAAGTCAGATAATTGGAATCAAAAATATTACCGTCTTCATAGACCCATTGAAATTCCCGCTCAAGATGATGTGCTAGATACTGTATATACATACCTATATATTCGTAAGCCAGACCAACACAAAGAAGTAGGTGATGTTGACTTTGTTTTAGAAGATAAGGAATACAATAAATTGAAAAACTCTTTATTAAGTGGTATGAAAATTAAAGGAATAAAAATATTTGACCGTCCTGAACTTGATCTGATTAAACTATTTGATCCAAATATTGACGCCCTTTCTTTTATCGGTACAAAAGATATGGCTCAAAATTTAAGAGTTAAACAATAAAATTATGGCAATAATTCACAAAAAAGTTTGGCGAGAATACTTTGAGAAAATCATTTCCGGCAAGAAAAAGGTGGAGTTGCGTCTCGCCGATTTTGAAGTCAATGAGGGCGATACTTTGGTTTTGGAAGAATGGGACAAGGATAAAAAAGAATATACTGGAAGAAAAGTTGAGGTTATCGCCACTTATATTCTCAAAACTAAAGGCCAAACTTTTTGGCCACCAGAGGAAGTTGAAAAATACGGCTTTCAAATTATTCAGTTTGAGCCAAAAGAAAAATGAAAGCTACAAAAAGTAAAATCCAAGTGCTATTAGTTCACGGCGGGATGACCTTCAAAAATGAGAGGGATTATTTGCATTATTTAAAAACAAAAGAAGTAACGACCGAGAAAAAAGTATCTTGGACAGGAGATTATTTAGAAAAAAGCTTAGGAAAAAGGTTTGAGATAATCTCGCCTCGAATGCCCTTACAGGATTTTGCGAAGTATAGGGATTGGAAGATATTTTTTGAGAGATATTTATCACTCATTAAAAATGAATATATCTTAATCGGCTCATCTTTAGGCGGAGTTTTTCTGGCAAAATATCTCTCTGAAAATAAACTTCGCAAAAAGGCTTTGTCGGTATATTTGGTTTGCCCGCCTTTTGACAATACATTATCAGGCGAGGATTTGGTGGGCGGCTTCATGCTCGGGAATGATTTGTCGTTAATTGAGAAAAATTGCAAAAATCTTCATTTATTATTTTCAAAAGATGATGATGTTGTGCCCATCTCTCACGCGGACAAATACAAACAAAAATTAAAAAACACCCACATCGTGATTTATAAGAGCAAAGGTGGACATTTCAAAATTACCAAGTTTCCGGAAATAATTAAGATGATTTTTGCTGATATTGAAAGAAATTAGGCGGCGCGCCAACTTTGTTGGCACGAAATTCGGCGGCGGCGGAAAGCGAGGGCGGGCAAAAATTCCTTTCCCCCAACCCCCTTCCTTTTTGCCCGCCCGAGCGTTCAGGTTTTGCGCGCGAAGCGCGCAATCATTCGGAGTTTTGTTCAAAAAATGTTCGAACTTCGTCCAAAAAACACCGCCAGTTAGGAAATAAAGTAATTGGCTCGCCCGTCTTCGACCCTGAGGGTCTCAGACCCGAATGGGCTACGCGGGCTCGCCAGCCGTTTTTCGGGGAAATTTCAAGCCGTTTTGCCTGCCCGCCGAAGCCTCGGCGCAGGCGGGAATTCAGTAATGCCAAAAGCGGGCTTTTCTTGAATGCATTGAGAAAATCAAAATTATTTGATATCATAACATTGAAAGTATATCACACTTGATGATATCAAAGTTTTGAAACTATGGCAACCATTGGCGAGAATATCAAAAAATACCGCAACAAACTTGGGATAACCCAAGATGATTTAGTGCGTAAATCGGGAGTTAAACACACTACCCTTACTAAAATCGAAGGCGATTTTGTGCAAAAGCCAAGTGTTCAGATGATTGCTAAAATCGCAAAAGCATTAGACGTACAAATAGAAGATTTGTTAAAATAATTTTCAAATATGTCTGATAAATTTCCTGGAGAATTTTCTCCCGAACAACAAGAAAGAAAAGAAATTGTGGAGCTAAAAAATTTAGCTGAACGATATAAGTCGGAGCGTTTTATTATTGACGGCATAAACCCAGAAGCGAGAGAAAATAATCGTTTAGTTGTTGAAGCGATACAAGCGGCTGGCGAAAAACTTGGCCCACGATTCAACGAAGTTTTTGGTATTAACATGGGTGGTAGCAGGATTAAGGGATACAACACAAGAGAAAGTGATATTGACCTTGTTGTGGTAACTCCGGACACAACCGAAGATAGTGGATTTGTATATGATGCAATTCAAGAAGAACTAAGAAGTCGAGGAATTACAAATAACATAGATACGATGATGGGAATGTGGTCTCAATATGACATTGAGACTGACCCGGAACAATTTGTTTATCGGGTTGATCATCATGGCAACGAACTAATCACTCTGTTCGGGTATACGCCATATCGCAATCCAAACATGGACTTAACACGCTTGGCCGCTCTTGAAATTATTCAACAATATACTCAAGTAGATTATGATTGGGAAGGTGTTGCTGAAAATTTTGCCTACACTTACTTGGGAGAACATGGTCATCTTGTCGAAAAATTTGCGGAGCGATATGGCGTACCAGTTAGCGAAGTGGCAAAAATTTTTCCGCCGGGGTTATTTCAACAAAGGCATAAAAAGTTTGGGCTTGAAACTCCGAAACCAATGTATGCGGAATTGAAAAAATGGTATTCTGAAAATAAGAAGGATTTGAGAAAACATAAAATGTACGATGTTTATAATGGAGTGGTTAAACATCTGAAAGAAGGATTTTAAGAATTTGCCGCCAAAGAAAAACTTGAAATCGTCAAAGCGTTAGGCGTTCCAATGGAAAATTTGGTAAAATAAACAAAGGTTGATAATTAAATTATAAATTAGAAGGAAATAAGTTATGGAAATATTTATCACGGTTAATTGGATCGCTATAGTAATTGCAGCGGTGGCCAGATTTGTCGTCGGCGCGATGTGGTACTCGCCGATGGTGTTTGGCAAACAGTGGAAGGAAACAGTGGGCTCTAGCCCCAGTGAGGTGCCGGAGGCGATTGCGGTGCAGGCCGTCGGTAGCCTGGTTATGGCCTATGTTCTGGCACAGATCATCGGCCACATCGGGGCGACCGATCTATGGACAGGTGCTGTCGTCGGCTTGATGATGTGGTTGGGCTTTGTCGCTTCGATCATGCTGCCTGGCGTTATGTTTGAAAAACGGCCGATGAACTTCTTCTTCATCTACTCCGGGTATCAGCTTGTTACCATGCTGGTGATGGGCGCCATCATCGCGGTGTGGTAGTGGTAGGAGATCGCCGAAGGACGGTTATATTACGCTGACATTTTCAGAGTCTACAACGGAACACAAGAATTTGATAAACGTAAAAAATTGTTTGATAGCATGCTATATATCCTAAAAGGTCGCAGAATATTATTTATTAGATGAAGGAGGTGAAAAAATTATGATCGTTGTCCGTTTCAAAGTGAAGTGTAAACCCGAGAAAACCGAGCAAGCGATGGCTCTATTCAAGGAAATCGTCGCGGCCAGCCAGCCGTTGGATGGCGTGGCCAGTTTCGACATGGGTCGAGATATCACCGACCCCGACTCGTTCATCGCCCTGGAGGTGTTTGAGGATCGAGCCGCTCTCGATCGTCAGGAGTCATTAGCAGTGGTCAAGAAGACGATGAGCCTTTTCGAGGAGCTCCTGGCCGCGGAGCCTAAGGCAACCATCTTCCACGTTTCCTCAACCGAATAGTCGGAGGGAAACCGTCAGGGGCCAGCTTGCGACAACTTCAGGAGCTGGCTATTTTTTCTTAAATAATTTTGAAAATAAATTTTCATAAAGAATTTGCCGCCAAAGAAAAACTTGGAATCATCCTTTCCGCTCCGGTTCCCGCCTTCAATCAAGAGTCTCGGTCGGGCAGGCAAGGCGAGCTGGGGGGGGAATTCCGCCCGCCCTACAAATTTTGGGCGAAATCTGTTCGAATTTTTTCGAACGCACACCGCTGAAAGAATAGTTTGCCTTTATGGCAAGCTATTGTTTCAATGAAAGGTGGGATGAGAAGTCGGGCGCGAGCGGTAGCGAGTGACAATCCCGAGTATTTCGAGGAAAATCCCACCCTCTCCGCAATAATGTCCATAACAATCATCGTAAAGAAAATTAATGATTGCTAAATAGCCGTTTGATGATTGAAAATGCACGATCGACCAACTGGTGTTTTAAAATGATTGTAAATTCCGAGTACGTTGAGACGACCTCAACAATATCGATCCCCTCCCAAGAAAGCGCCTTCAATACTTGATAGTATACGCCGGGTATCTCAATGATATCTTCAGGAAATCTGATGGTAATGGAAGAAAGATTTTCAATGTCTGAAAGAATTGTTTCATCCCTGAACATTGTGATAATCTTCTCCTTAATTGCATGGTTTGCGATGATCGTCGTCTCAAAAACCCCATAGGTGATGGTGGTAAAGGCCGCATGCGTACCGCCCGCGTAGTCTATCAACTTCTTTTGTTTACCGATCAAAGCGTCGGAGTTCGCAATCGTAATTTCAATTAAGTTTGATCTGACTACAAGATCAGGTGTTATCTTAAAAACCTGCGACAGTTCTTTGGAAGGTTGCAGTGTCGCGCTTATTCTTTTAAGTGCCATGATTATTGAGCCGTTTTGCACCTCTTTGACAGTCATGCGCTCAATCTGGGGTTTAATTTCCCGCGCAAGAGCGGAAAGATTCATCAGTTTTTTTGCAAGCGCATCTTCCAGTAACGGCGTTTGAGAAACAATGTCGGTCACGCACTGCTGTATGCTGATCATGTTAATATTTTAACATATTTGTTAATAAATTCATTTTATTTATATTTTTTTGACATATAGAGTATGTTGGCTATAATAGTTACCATGAAAGCTATTTGTCCTATTTGCGATGCTCCTGTTACCCTATCGAATGACGTAGAACCATCGGAAGTAGTTACGTGTAAAGAATGCAGTTCACGACTGGTTGTAGAAAGTATAGATAAACAATCCGTTACGTTAATTCAGGCTCCGGATATTGAGGAAGATTGGGGAGAGTAGAAAGGTACTCATGATAACCCTCGCACTTCTTCATTCTACCATTCGCGGAGACGAAAAACTGATCATTAGGGCGGCAAAAAAACGGAATATACACCTCAAACTCATCGACATAAGAGGAGGGGTTTTTAATCCTCACACCTATATTGCTGACTTTGACGTTGCGCTTGAACGCTCCGTATCCACGGTAAAGGGAGATTATGCTATCCAGTTTCTAGAAGCTATTGGTGTACCGGTCGTTAATTCTTCCGCTGTTTCCCGGGTGTGCGAAGACAAATTTATGACATCCCTTGTTCTTCAGAAAGCTCACGTTGCTACCCCGGATTTTGCGCTTGTTTTCGGCATTGAAGAAGCAAAACAGGCAATCGAGTCGCTCGGCGGCTATCCGGTCGTTATCAAACCTCCTGCAGGATCATGGGGAAGATTGCTTGCTAAAGTGAACGATGTAGACGCACTGGAAGCAGTTATTGAGCATAAAGATGTGTTAGGATCCCCGCAGCAAAAGGCAATTTATATTCAGCAGTACATGAAAAAACCAGGGAGGGATATCCGCGCTTTTGTTATAGACGGCGTGACCATTTGTGCCATTTATCGGGTTGCAGAACATTGGATTACCAATACTGCCCGCGGTGGTGTTGCAAGACGCTGCTCCGTTACCAATGAGCTTTCAGATATTTGTCAACGTGCTTCAGAGGCAGTCGGGGGAGGCATTCTCGCTATGGATATTTTTGAAACCGGCGATGGATTCATGATTAATGAAATCAATCATACGATGGAATTTAAAAATTCCGAAGAGCCAACAAAGGTGAGTATCTCCGGCGCAATTGTAGATTATTGTATTAAACAAGTGAGAAAGTAATTCTTGCTGTATTTATTATGATATTGGTTTCTGTCTTAGGTGGTTCTGGATATGCGGGCGGCGAGTTGTTGCGGCTTCTGTTACCGCATCCGAAAGTAACGGTCAATCAGGCTACTTCGCGACAGTTTGCCGGCAGACTCATTTTCTCCGTTCATCCGAATTTACGAAAGATTGCCAAGCTTTCCTTTGTTCATCCCGATGAACTGACTGCGTGCGATATGCTGTTTGTCGCGTTACCAAATGGAGCGTCGATGCATCTGATGCCTGAACTGATGAAGAAAGCGAAAAAAATCATTGATCTCGGCGCCGATTTCCGATTGCGTGACCGCGCGGTATTTGAAGATTGGTATGGACAGACACACGAAAACCCGCAATTATCGAAAAAATTTGTGTACGGGATTGCAGAACTTCACCGGGACGAGATAAAGAAAAGTACCTATGTTGCATGCGGTGGTTGTGAAGCGACGGTTTCTATCCTCGCTCTTTACCCGCTCGTTAAACATGGGCTCATTGACAAACGCATTATTATCGACGCGAAGATGAGTAGTTCCCAAGCCGGTTTGCGGCCGAGTCTGTCATCGCATCATCCGGAGCGTGCCGGGGTGGTGCGTTCATACATGCCGACCGGCCATCGCCATACAGTTGAGATTATCCAGGAATTGGATAGAGTCGTAGAGACAGGTCTAAGACCTGTCTCTACCTGGGACATCGCAATTTCTGCAACGGCAATCGATATGGTGCGTGGACTTCTCGTAACCATTCACACCGTCCCGAAAAAAGGATTAACCGACAAGGATATATGGAAAGCTTATCGATCTGAATATGGTACTGAACCATTTATCCGCATCATTAAAGAACAGGAAGGTATTTATCGGTATCCGGAACCAAAACTCTTGCAAGGCACCAATTACTGCGATATCGGGTTTGAGTTAGATAAACGTTCGCGGAGACTCGTCGTCATTGCTGCGATTGATAATTTGGTGAAGGGCACCGCAGGGCAAGCGGTGCAGTCGATGAATCTGATGTGCGATTTTCCCGAAACGACGGGATTAGAATTTACGGGTTTACATCCGATATGAGCGAACGATTGAAAATTCCAAACAACTTTGCAATTAACGAAGGTGTGTTTCGTGAAGGACAACAAGCCTTACATCCTAATCCACAAAGAAAAAGACAGGGTGTTGTTTTTACTCGGAACGAACAACTTTCAATAACTGAGTTGTTAATGAGAGCGGGGATAGATATTGTTGAATTAGGAGCTCCTGTCGATTCGCCGTATGCGGTCGAGACTGCTCGTGCATTGATAGATCTCGTCAACCCGACGAACACTGTTATTGCGTTCCACGGGAGGTGCAAACGGGGAGATTTAGATGCGATGGTTGAAGCATCTTCAAACGCCCAGCATAAACTTTTTAATTTATACATAGGAACTTCTCCAGAAAATCGAAATGGGAATGGTGGCAGATCAATTGAAGCAACAATAGACAAAGCCCTCGGGGCAATCCTGTATCTACGCGAAAAATCGAAAGGCGCACTAATCAGGTTCAGCACGGAAGACGCTTTTCGTACGCCGAGAAAAGATTTACTAGCAGTTTTACAAAAAGTTGCTCCGCACGTAGACCGCATTGGTCTGCCTGATACGACAGGAAAATCTTATCCTGAAGATGTCTACGATACTTTTCAATGGGTTATGTCGCAAATTCCTGGAAAAGAATGGGAATTCCATGGCCATACTGATAGAGGCTTAGGGGTTGAACCCTATCGTGCCGCTTTGAGGGCTGGCGCTAATGTGTTCTCAACGAGCCTATTAGGTCTGGGCGAACGCACAGGATCGGCATCTACATCAGCTTTTTTTGCAGCAATATATAATGACGATACTGCTGCAAGATTATCTGATAAGTATGATTTGACAATGCTACCAGTGATTGACCGCACCGTAGCCAATACACTCCGAATACCCATTCCTCATACCAATCCTTTAACTGCCGATGGCGCATTTACCCATGGTGCCGGTGTTCACTACAACGCTCATAAAAGGGACAATGGTGCCTATTCTGGCTTTGATCCACATGATTTTGGGAGAACGTATGACTATATTGTTGCATCGGCTGTGGTCGGAGGAGCTACAATAATGGACTATGCTGCAGACCGTGGTTATACAGTTCCTGTTGAAATTGCAAAAGAAATAGCAGGGCGTGTCCGTGAACAAGCAAGATTAAACGGCGGGGTAACTGAAGAACAAGTTCATGTGATATTAAATGATTATTTGTAGTCAGAAAATGTCGTTTTCAGTAAGTAGTACGTAGGTATTAATCGACCACACGTGTCTAACATTCATGTTATTAATCAAAATCGGCGGCGGAAAGGACATTAATAGAGATTTTATAGCCGAAGATATTGCAACCCTTATTCAGCGCGGAGAGAAGATCGTCATCGTACATGGAGCAAGTGCTACCCGTGATGAGATTGCGGATAAACTTGGCGCGCCGACAAAAACAATGACATCTCCATCCGGCATCAGCAGCGTCTACACTGATAAAAAAGCTATGGATATTTTTTTGATGTCATACGCCGGTCTGGTCAATAAAAGAATGGTGGCTTCCCTGCAAAAGCACGGGGTAAACGCTATCGGACTATCCGGCATCGACGGGCGGCTATGGGAGGCGAAGAGGAAAGATGTGGTTTATGCGGTGGAAAACGGAAAAACAAAACTGGTTAAAGATAATCTGACGGGGAAAGTGGAAAAAGTAAATTCGGATTTAATAGAACTGCTTATTAAACATGGTTATGTTCCGGTAATCTGTCCGC
>Ga0155042_113_pt2 | contig 9913 bp, 3 predicted proteins | sample RifCSPhighO2_01_FD_106010 | JGI IMG/M metagenome (GOLD analysis project Ga0155042, IMG submission 106010) | Candidatus Uhrbacteria bacterium RIFCSPHIGHO2_01_FULL_46_23 | reverse complement strand
CTCACCTCTTTCACGTGGGGCAAAGTAGAAAAATAATCAAGCTGTCTCTTGCCTAAATTAATTATGCCCGATTCCGGCGCGTTAATATCTAAACTCAATAAAGATTCAGAAGTGGTAATTTTTTCAAGCAATAAAGTCTGCATGCCATAGCCTAAAGACACCAAAAAAAGAATGGCGCCAATGCCAACGCCGACTCCGAGAATGGTTAAACTGGTCCTCATGGGCCTAGTTTTGAACATCCTTGTAGAGAGACGAATTAAGTCGCGTGATCGCATCATATCAGTTCAGTAATTTCTAAACAAATCACAAATTCTAAATCTCAATAATCAATTTGAGCGCTCAATGACTGCACCAAATATCTTCATTAACTGCGTAGCTTCGTCAATAAGATTGAGCCGATCCTTATCGTCCACTGGCGTGCTCACTTCAAGTAATTGAAGCCAATAACGACTCTCTTTTGCCTCCTTCTTGGCAATCTTAACCCGCATAGCAAAATCTTTACGGCTTAAGCATTCGTTTGCTTCTATGTAGTTAGCACCTACTGACCCAGCGGACCGAGCAAGTTGTTTTGCATATTCAATGTTCGTAATATTTTTCGGCAGACCACGAATAAATTGGCTTACGTGCTTGGCAAATTGCAAAGTACGTTCTTCTGAGTCATACGGCCGCTGTTTTGTGCTTGTAATTTGTGTCATTAGAAATTGTTTAGAGATTAGAAATTAGGAATTAGAGATTACGCCTTCGGGTGCTGGCACTGTTCCCACCACGTGTGGATAATTAATCAAAATCAACTCCAGGCGCGTGGAAAATCTTTCTGCCGTTTGATGGTGCAATCCCAAACCGCCATCCTTCCATGGTTTTATCAACAACTGTCTAAATTGCTTGTGATCAACAGAACCCTCCAAGCGCGCTTTGATAACCGTGTTAAAACGCAGTAAAACTTCTGACGACAAGGTGCCTTCATAATCAGCTAACAAACAATTGCGCACATGCTCCAATCCTGACAATAAAGTATCGTATTTTTTCGGAAAATGCTCAAATTGAACATGAACGAATTTTGATTCTTCAATAATTTTATCAAGCTCATCGGCTATACGATGTGCCGTTTGCTCATACAATCCTACTCCGCCTTCGGCAAATGATTTATTGACATTTAAAACAAAATCAGCCCTGCTTATTTGCTCGCTATAACGTTGGCCCACCAGGTGCTCCAGGCGTTCCTGTATTTCTTCGTCTTTAATATCCAAAAGGTAATGGCATAAAAATTTTGCCTTTAAATTATTTTCATCAAGATGCGGATAGAAGCGGGCAAAATCAGCCAGAGCGTGCGCCACAAATGGCTGTACTTTTTCCTCGCGAACTTGTGTCCGCTCCGGATTGGAAACCTCTCGCACTAACTCGCCATCCTTGAGATAGAAAACGCGGTGAGCATAATGAAGGTAACGTGAGTCGTGCGTGACCAAAATGACAGTTTTTTTATCGCGTGTATTCAACTCATATAAAAGATCCATAACTTTTTCTGAAGAATGCGAATCAAGATTTCCAACCGGCTCGTCAGCGAAAAGCAGGGGCGGATCGTTAATCACGGCGCGGCATATTGACACGCGCTGCTGCTGCCCGCCCGAAAGTTCAGTCGGCAAGCGCTTAGCCAAGTTGTCAATTTCAAACCGCTCCAGCACCTTCATTCCCCGCTCGCGACGCTGCGCCGGCCGCTCCCGCAAAAACATCTGCGGCAAAACAACATTATCTAAAACAGAAAGCGAAGGAATAAGATAAAAGGCTTGAAAGACCATGCCCATTTGCGAACGATGGTAGGCCACGAATTCGCTTTTTGACAAGGAAGCAAGATCGCGTTCTCCCAATATAATATGCCCGCTCTCTGGCACCTCTAAACCGGCAATGGTATAAAGCAATGTTGACTTACCGCACCCGGAAGGGCCAAAAAAAATGACATACTCTTCAGGGTAAATCTCTAAACTAATATCATTAAGGGCTACCATCTCGCTGGTCATCCCCTTGTCATAAACTACGCGTAATTTTTCTATTTTTATACGTGGATCAGCCATACCCCGTTAGAAACCCTGGGCGAAAAAGAATTTTAGACGATTTTTTGTGTAACGTTTGCCCATACCTGATTTAAGATACTTTTCTCTAGCTTTAGCGTCTTTTTTATGTAGGCTAGCTTCATAATAAATGAGTTTCCATGGGGCACCGAATTTTGTAGATTTATTCAGTTTTGTATTGTGTTCCAAAATTCTTTTTCGCAAATCATTAGTAAAACCAGTATACCACTGACCAGTCTTCGAGCTCATTAGAACGTAAGTATAAAACATAATCGGGTTTCTAACGGGGCATATACTAGCTTTTTAGCTTATTACAATTCATTAATAAGGCATAATCATTAATCAACCAATAAGCTACAAGCTAATAAGCTAATTCCTAATTCCTGCGTCTAATATCATACCATAATTACTAATCAACCGATAAGCTAATCGGCTACCCGTGCTTCGCACTAAGAAGCTACAAGCTAATAAGCTAATTCCTGACGGCTATTGCCCAAAACTTTTGAGGAAGCCGAAGGTGTCTTCAAAATTCTTAATAATTATCTCCAAGACCGTTTCTTTCTTTTGTGGCGTTAGCAGGGTAAAATCTCGCGATTCAGCCTTGTTTCCAGTTGGATCCATGCTCCCTACGCGAAATCTGTAAACCGTGGCCGGTCTCAACTTATTCAAAATCACCACATGATTCAATAAATGCTCGGTTGATTCTGGAGAAGCGTTTTTAAGAGTCTGGCTTTGGGTGATTCCCTCTTCATACAACACCTGCGAAGTAGACGGCTCATTGGTGCGCCAAGTAATAATCGCTTGGGCAAACTCTGATTTGCCGGGCGAAAGAGTAACATCGGTGCGCACTTGAATAATCTCCGGCGGTACTATATCTCGCTTGGTGGAGAACTTGAATGAACCGGAAATAATGCTAAGACCCGACTCATCCTCGGCGCGAATTGACGCCTCGTAAAAGCTGCTGACCTCAAGATCCTGTAGAGTGAAACGGTGAATAGTAACGAATTGCGGATCTCCCTGCGAACGTTGAGCATTGTTTTTCAAATTCTCATAAGTAACAATGCTGGTTGTGGGCACATTTGTCTTCCAGGTTAGGGTGGCGGCGCGTTCGGTTGTTTCGGCTATTTTTAGATCCGTAATCTCCGGCTTCATCGGCAGAGTTTTAAAAGTATAATCTTTGGAACGAGCCGTCCGTCCGGCCGGCTCGCGGGAGCGCACCTGGTAATGATAAACGGTGTTAGGCTGAAGTCCGATCAAGGTAACAGCATGGTCGGTTGTGAAATTACTCATATCACCCGCCTCAATGTGGTACGGATCGTCAGCATCAGATTTATAATCGGCGTCTGTGACATACGCCACGCGGCTATCTGCTTCTCGGTCGGTCTGCCAAGTGATGGTGGCCGTGGTCGTTGTCACTTCTATCCGCGGGGCGCCGGCCACGAACTTGGGCGGTGAAACCAGTTGAAGACCGATTGACGAGAGAATCTTAGACACCTCTTCTTCTGAAAAATCTTTCAAGAGTTCAATAATTTTCTCCACCGAAAGTTTTCTGTCCTTAGAAAGAGCTTGAATACGTTTGGTTGCCTCATCAAGCTCTTCCTTGCCCTTTGTATCATCACCATCCTCCTCCGTTGCTTTCTCTTCTCCCTCTTTCTCTTTTACCTTCTCGCTCTTTGTGCCTCTGGTTGTAAAAGTTAAATCATAGCTCTCGGCGCAATTTGCTTCGCGATCGCAGGAATATGCTTTAAAATGGTATTCCGTTCCCGCGTCAAGTTTCTGCAGAACGACCGTGTGATCATTGGTAAGCGCGGAATAGTCGCCAGCCAGACGCCCATAAGAATCAGTTTCTCCAAACTTTACAACCGAAGTTGACTGCTCATTCGTATTCCACTTAATGGTCGCCGTAGTATTTGTCAGCTTATCAACAATAACCGAACTCAATACCGGCGGCGTCGTGTCTAACTTCACCGCCCCCTGCTGTCCGGGCGCTTGGCTGTATTGGCCCGTGCCGGCATTGGTTTTAAAAGTATATCCCTGTCCGCCCTTATCATCCTCAATGCGCATATCAGCCGGCAATAAACTCGTAGAAGCCACTTTGAAATAGTAATCCGTACTCGGCTGCAAATTCTCCAGTGCTACGGCGTGTGCGCGCGTGTAAATCGGTTTATCTGCCGCATCAACCTGCTTTATTGGCGCGCCATAGCTCGTGGACAAGCCATAATTAACCTCGGAATCGGCCAATTTATCTGTTGACCAACCAATGATCGCCTTAACATCGGTTACGAGCAATGCCCCGACGCCGCTGATAATAGGCGGCGTGGCCGACTCGCTGATAAGAATTTGGTCTGAAACAGTGGTCGTAAAACACGGATTACGTTCATCTAGCGCAGTTGGCGCGCAAGTCGTTACGCTCGGATCAATGGTTCCCGGATAAACAGCAAGCTGGCTATAAACGTCGCGAGTGCGCACGCGGAAATAATATGTTTGTCCGCTCAATAAATCATTGGGCAGAGTAACGGTATGCTCTGTTTTGCTGTCAGAGACATAACCAAAAGTCCGGCCATAAAGCGGATTACCGCTCGCATCAGCCGGCCCGAATTCCACAAACGAATCACCTGGCAACACAGTGCGCCAGCCGATTGTGGCGATGTTCGGAGTAATGTCTGTCACGCTTAAACTCCCCTCAATAATTAGAGGCAAAGGATTCGTTGAAGTCATTGTCGTAAAATAGCACAATGAGCCGCCGCAATCAGTGCTTTCGGTGGATAGGCCGCTGGAATTTGTCGCCTTTACTTTATAATAGTATGTTGTGCCGGGCGTCAAATTAAGAAGCATCACAGTATGGTCGGTAATGAGTTCTGGGAACAACTGTTGCTGAATGTATGATTGATCATTAATTGAATAATGAACAATTGTGCTCGTGGGCTGGTCAGTGCGGAAGTAAATCGTCGCCGTTGTCGCCGTAATTGTATCGTGCCGAATGGTCGGACCGGTAAAAGCTGGCGGCGTAATCACTGTTGGTTGTGGCTCGGTATGGAATGGCGCTTGCTCTGCTGAAGGCACGGAATTGGTTGAACCATCAACCGAAATTACCTGAAAGCTATAATCAGTATCCGGCTCAAGATCAAGGGGCAATTGCACGGTGTGTGATACTACTAAACTACCGGGAGCCGACGGCCAAAAACGGTGTGTTGTATCGCCGCTTTTCCAAAATTCAACAAAACTCGTTGCCGGCTCATTCGTCGTCCACGTAATTGTCGCGGTATTATACTGGATATTAGAAACCTGAATATTGTCATAGGTCGGCGGCTGGTCGTCTTTGGGATCAACAGCAGTCATCGCGCTACAGCTTGAGCTTGAACATGAAAAATTAGTGCCGCCAGAAAGTGAGTTGCCAGTACTTGGCGCAATACCAGTTCCTTCTCCAGCTGTTGAATTTAAACGAAAGTAATATGTCGTCTGCGGCAAAAGACTGGAAATGGTCACGGTATGGTTCTTAATGCTATCTTGTTGCCCCACAAACGTTGAATTAGTAAGCCCGGCATCCGCGCCATACTGCACGAACGAATCCGAGTCAAGGTCAGTCGTCCATGTAAACGTCGCGCTGTTGTGCGTTAAACTAACACCTACTCCCGAAATCACCGGCTTTACCACCGGCGGCGGAGTTAAGGTACTGAACTGGAAATCCGTCCCCCCCTCGCTGTTTTTCGTGCCAGGTGTGCTGTTGCCAGACACTGCCGAACGAATCTCATAGAAGTAACGGGTACCAGGCTGAAGACCGACAAGAGTCACGTTATGGGCATCTGTGCCGCTTGTGGCTAGCGCCGTTGATCCCTGACTAGGATAGCCATCAAAACTTGAAGGTTTACTCTGCACGCCCGCGTAAACAACTTTGGAGTCGCTGGCTTTGTCTGTATCCCAGGTGATTTTTGCGGAAGTGGTCGTTAATTCCACCGCTGGATAACCGCCAGCCGTAATAATCGGCGGAGAAGGTATTGTTAAACCGGTGGATGTTGGCGTTATTGAATTCGGATTGGCGTTTATAGGGCTTGAGCGATTGCCGACATTATCTTCCACCACCAAGGCGTAACTATAAGCGGTATCATAAGCCACGCCCCCATCCACATAGTTAGTGAGCGAAGCGGTTGTCAGCTCGGCCAACGGCGTCCCATTCGTATTAGGCGCCGCCCCTTGAGCGCGATATATTTTGAACTTGGCAAAATCGCCGCCATAGGCGTCTTGCAACTGCAGACTGGCCGATATATCGTCCCAACGCAGATAAACAAGAGGCTTGCTGGCGTTTGAAATATCCTCTGCTGTAAAAGTTGGCGGCGCCGGCGGATTGCCAGTTGGTGACGCGTCTAGCACTATGTTCTTACTGCTAAACGAAATATTGCCATGTATATCAAACACTCCCACCTTCACTGTTTGCTCCGCCGATTGACTACTGTCATTTAGCGTCAATGATTTTGATGTGGCGAAAGGCTCGGACGAAGGATATGGTGTCCAGGGCAAATTGCCTTGATTTAGTATAAGTTCCAGCACCTTTGGCGTGCCGCACGTATCGCTACCAACTGTGTTGCAAAACACCATTATATAACACGCGTTTTTCCCGTATCCGGGCCAATACTGCGCCGTGTTGCATGATGAATCAGACAAGGGACCGTCATTCGTAACGTCTAGCTGGTCAATGCTCAATGTTACATCCCGAGTATTTGTTTTGAGCTTACCATTCACCAAAAACACGCCGTTGCCAAGAGGAATATCCAGAGCGTTTGAGTCAATTTGCGGCTTTTTTGTGTCAATCGTGAAATCAGAAGTTATCACCCTCGCCCTCACCTGCCTCACCACCTCCCCGTCATTTGCCGAAACCATTATGTTTTTGTCTGTCATATAAATACTTCCTGGTATATCCAGCGCTGGTCTGTCCCAAGTAATAGTTTTGTTTGTGCCGCTGGTAACCCCTCCTCCTACCGCGCCACTCGCTCTAGCGGTTTTACAAAAATTCGCGCGTATTGGATCGATTATATTACAACGGCTGGTAAAATCTGGATCATTTTGTATCTGCGCGTCCGTTGCCCGAATCCATACTGTTGCGCCCGCGCTATGACTGTCGGGATTGGAATTCTTCGGCGCGCCATACTGATCTAACCACCAAGTAGCTCCCCTCACTAAATCTATATTAGGAGTAATATCATCGTTCTTAACAAAAGAATTTCCCTTAATTTTAAAATATTTAATCTGTTCATCGTCAATTTGAATAACCCCTGTCGGTGGTACAAGAGCCGCCAGACTAAGAGTGCCCGTATCAACCGTAATGACACCGTCAGTACTACTGATATTAGATAGAAGCCGCAGCCTAACATCATAAAATAAGCCGACATTAAATGATGAATTGTCAGAGTCGGAAAGATCATATTTGACGGTCACCGGTCCCCAATACGCTTGGCTAACCGACGTAACGGTCACCGATGGCTGGGCGTTAATTCCGTAAACGATTTGAACCTCGGAAATTTCAGAGGTGGCATCTTGTTCCGGCGCGGCCAAAGTAACCCTGTATTGCGCGTAAAGCTTGCCGTCTTTAAATACGGGATTTTGCGAGTCAAATTTACAGGAAACTAAATTTACAGCGCCGCGCACGGCCGGCGTATTGCCGCTTGTATCTGAAGCCAGCGTTCGGGTACACCCGCCATTATTTAAATCGGTCGTCGTAAACACGCCGGTTGGCGCGGTCCACGCGTCAGGATAAGAGACGGCATTATAAGCCGACGTGCCAGAGCCATACCAAGAGGCGCTGCCAAATGATGCTGACGATGACGATGTCGCGGTCCGCACCTGCAGACTCACGCGGGCGCTTTTACCGGACGGTATTTTCTCCTTCCAGCGAATCTCTTTCACCGCCGGCATATCCGCCGTATTGTTGCTCATCTGAAAGGGCGAAGAAGTAAGGCTGACTGACTTTGGAAACCGCCGGTATTCTGCCGTAACTTGCGCCACCACCGGCGTTTTTGTCCTTAGCGTGTCTGAAGTCATTGAAATTTGGTACCACAAATATTGTTGATTTTGCTGCAACCAAACACAACTTGGATCAGCGCGCGCTTTTAATAAGAAGCTATCTTCCTCTGCACCAGTAAAGGTGTATGTTGTTCCACTAATGGTCGGAGTTAATGTACAATAATAAAGAGAGTTTGTTTCCTGTACATTATTTACAGTTGTTCTGGCGCTGACAGTAAGTGTTGTCCCGCTTGGCAACGCTTCACTTAAGGTAACTGTAAGGCTTTTCCAAGTCGCGCCAACCCCTCCGTCCATTGCCTGCGAAGTGAATGTGCCGGTAAGCTCATAAGGAGTTGACAAGTAGCGAAGAACTAAACTATTAAAATGCACAATGGCTGGATTAGTATTATCAAGCAGCGTGACATCAGCGCCTATTCCACCGCTCTCAATCGTAACACATTTATAGTTCAATCTGAATACGTCGTCGGTCGTGATACACGAATTCTCACTACCTGAACCTGTATAGTACGCGATCCAAAGCGCGCTGTTGTTTCTGTAAACAATATAAGGATAATAAAAAGACCCGAGTCTCTGATTAAAAACCCTGACAATATTATTGTCTAGCACGCTCACCATGCTTAGTCTCCATTGCGTTATCGTCTTTTGCGTCATGCTTATTGAACCATCCCCCACTACTACTTCGTCTGATTTTCTATACAATAATCTATATGTGTTCGAAGAAGATGAATCGGCACTATCTTTGGCAGAAGCGACTAAATGCAGATATCCATCGTCATCAATATTGGCGTCAAGACTGGAAGGATTCAAACTAAAGATGGGATTAAAATTAATATCTATCACACCTGTTCCAATGGGTTCTCTGTTGTACACCCATTCGCTCGGTGTATCACAGCTTGTAGACGAACTTCCGGGGCAAGAATTCCACACTATTTCGTCTTCGCCAGCGCTGTCCAGAAATGATATGACATAAACATAGTGGCCGCCACGAGGATCAACGACCACTCGCGGACTATACATATAATTCCAACTAGGATCCATGCTGGATGACCACCCGCTGCTAAGACAGCTGGCGGCAACTGATGTAAGTGCGCAGTTGCGATAGCCAAATCCACTATTCAGCGAATAGGCAAGATGTAAACGCGGATCAGTACCACCATTGTTACTAATCGCCAGTGTGGGATAGTTAAATCTATAATTAAATTTATTCGCGAGCGTTGGCGCTTCACTGGTTATGACCGCCGACTGCCATGACGTACACCCATTGGTAGCGTAACTACATGAGGCAACTATGAGTGCTATATAATTTGTACCATTGGCAACGGTGCCAGCATTAAGCCGAAAGATAGCATAGAGACGACTGAATTTGGTATCAACGACCAGATCGTTGAAATAGCCATAATCAGTGATCGCGGGTGTTCCTGGCAACCCACTAGGCAGTGGAATATTATAAGGTCCTGTCCATGTTTGTCCACCATCAGGCGAGAAACGATATTTGAGCCTTGATCCGGTTCCGGATGTATCATGAAATATAACATGAAGTCCCCTGTTTTGATCTTGAACTATACTGCTATTTTTACCAGTTTGGCCATTGGTCGTAAGGTTAATAATACCTGTAGGATCGCCGCTTCGGGCCAGGGTTACATTTTCACCAATCTCCATAGTGTTGTTATGGTTAGCTGGCGACGAAAAATCATTGGTCGTACTATGAGTAATAGTGCCGCCCGTTTCTTTAAGTTTCAAGGTCGGGCTTGTTATAAGGTCAGTGGCTTCAGGGGCTGAACTCAATGGCGCGCTGTAATTGGTCCAGTTACTATTGGTTGCCAAAGTGTACGGAT
>Ga0155042_114_pt2 | contig 10833 bp, 10 predicted proteins | sample RifCSPhighO2_01_FD_106010 | JGI IMG/M metagenome (GOLD analysis project Ga0155042, IMG submission 106010) | Candidatus Uhrbacteria bacterium RIFCSPHIGHO2_01_FULL_46_23 | reverse complement strand
TTTACCACGCCGCTTGAATCAGAACTTCAGAATTATTTAAATACTTTCTCATGAAAAAACAAGGCACATTATTTCTCTTGTTGGGTCCGTCGCGTGTGGGTAAGGATTCTATATTGCGCGGTCTCCTCAAAATAAAATCTCTAAAATTGCGAAAATTAGTGACCATGACGACTAGAGAAAAGAGGCCGGGTGAGATTGCTGGCAAAACTTATCATTTTGTTTCCGAGGAGATTTTTTTGCGCAAAATTGAAAACAGGGAATTTCTAGAATGGGCGCCGGTTAGAAACCATCGTTTTGGCACGCCCCGCCAGCCACTTCTTTCTTGGCTTAGGGCTGGGTATAACGTGGTTCAGCAAATTGACGTGCGAGGGGCCGATGTTTTGAGACGTCTAGAATTTATTAAGGTTATGACTATTTTTATTTTGCCAGGTTCCTTGGAGGAATTAAAACAGCGATTAAGCCATCGCCACTTCTCGCCTGAACAGCGCCATATTCGTTGGCTTGAAACTGTGCAAGAATTGAAGAAACAGACAGAGTATGATTATCGTGTGGTGAATGCCAAAGGAGAGCTCGGGCGGACGATCAGAGAAGTGGCGGAAATAATAAAGGCGACCAGTAATGTGGGGTTGCCCCGTTAGAAAGCCGTCTTGTTGCCTTAATCCATATTATATCCGCCAACGTTCTATGAGGAGGCTTTCTAATGGGGTTGACACATTAAATTAACTAACGTATTCTATTGACGCTTGATCCCCATGAGGGGGTCTTTAATTTCAGAAACTATGAGCGAGCAAAAAATTATTTATCCAGAAGTTCAGCCCGGCACTTTGGTAAGGGTGCATCAAAAGATTAAAGAAATGACTCCCAAGGGTGAAGAAAAAGAGCGCGTGCAGATTTTTGAAGGCACGGTTATTGCCCGCCGCCATGGATCCGAATCGGGAGCGACCATTACGGTTAGAAAAATTTCCGAAGGTATCGGCGTGGAAAAAATCTTTCCTTTGCATATGCCCTCAATTACAAAACTTGAGGTCAAAAAACGATACCGCGTGCGCCGCGCCAAATTGAACTTCCTTAGGACTTCCAAGAAAAAATTGACGGAGATAAGAGAAAAGAAATAGGGTAATTGGCAGGGGTTGAAAATTCAAAAACGATTGTCATCAATTTAGGTTCTTTTGTTTTATTAGAGTTATCAACATTCGCATATTCGCACAAATGAGCGAATGTTGAATGATGGAAGATGAGGGGGTGGTTTAAGTCGGATGGGTATTTTATAATGAAGCCATTGAATTGTGCGCGGGTGGCGAAATTTGGTACACGCACTACCTTGAGGTGGTAGCGCCCGCAAGGGCTTGGGGGTTCAAGTCCCCCCCCGCGCAAATATGAAATTTTGAACTTCTGTCCAGATTTGATAAAGTATTGGATGTCCTATTCTTCAGGACAAGCGGCCGGGCACGGCTTGCCAAAAACAGTTATTGCGGTAATATCATAGAGCGTGAGAATCGCAAATAGACTAAAAAAGCCGTATTTTCCCATCATTTATTTCTCCTTCGCCGAATACCCTGCGGCTTACCTCGGGGATGCTCGGCCTTCGTCCGTCCATGGCGGCCTTCGGCGGAGTAGGCAAGGCAAAAGGAGAACCCTGCGAAGCCTTGGCGAAGCAGGGTGCGGGGCTTCGGAAGAATAAAAATAAAGATACCCCCGTCAGGGCGAGGGGAGTACAAATGAGTTTTATTATTTTAATTTACTAAGCCAATACCTATGGATAGGGAAATAGGCAAAGTGATTCATTGGTATGATCATGCCAGCGTGGCCGTGGTCAAGCTCGCCCATCCCCTCAAGGTCGGAGATCGCATAAAGGTGAGCAAGGGCGATCACGAGTTTGAAGAGGAGGTTGGCTCAATGCAGGTGAACCACGAAGACATCACCTCGGGCAAGGCCGGCGAGGAAGTGGCTATCAAGCTCTCCCAGAGGACAAAAGAGGGCGCGGTCATTTCTATTGTTGAATAAGCAAGGACATCTCGCCGCGCGCATCAGATTCTTTTTGCTTCAAGCAAAAAGAGAGATGTTTTGTAGTTAGAAAGAAGTAAGCGTAAATCGTTGTTGGCTCGTATTTCTACGTGGTTGCAACAATTCCAAAATACTAGTAGGCTGTGATTAGAATCACGGTTTTTTGTTTTAAACGGAAAGCTCTTTAAATGGGGAGGACACATGAAAACACGCGACCGGTTTGATTGCATTTCGCCGATTGATTATCGGTACTGGGACGATGAAGTGGCAAGACACCTCTCGGAGAATGGGTTTACCGGCTACAAGCTTGAAGTTGAGTTGGCACTCGTCGCTGCCCTCGTTCATCGAGGGATTTGTAGCGAAGAGGTCGGCAAGGAAGTGGCGGCGGCATGCGTTCAGGTGACGACAGCAGAAGTGTATGAAGAAGAAGATAGAATCCGGCACGACATCCGCGCCCTCGTGAACTGCATCCGCGCAAAAGTAAGCGATAGGGCGAAGCCGTACATCCACATGACGGCGACCTCAAACGACATCATTGATACGGCGAACGCCGCTCGTTTCAAGAAGGTTGTCAAGAAGGTGCTCATTCCGTCTCTCACGGCATTGGAAAGAGTGCTCATCAACACCGCGCTCCGCGAAGCGGAAACAGTCCAAGTCGGCAGAACGCACGGCCAGCACGCTATTCCGATTACATTTGGTTTCGCAATGGCTGGATACGTTAGCCGACTCGGCGGTTCCATTGAGGCGCTGAAGTCGCTTGCTGTGGGACTTCCCGGAAAGTTTTCGGGAGCAGTCGGAGCATACAATGCTTCGTCGCTCTTTTTCGATGATCCCGAAGGATTTGAGGCGGAAGTACTCGCTAAACTTGGTCTCGTGCCGGCCGAATGCTCTACGCAAATTGTGCCGCCGGAAGCAATGACGCGGCTACTCTGTGAAGTAACAGTCGCGGCGGGCATACTCGCGAATCTCGCTGACGATATGCGACATCTTCAGCGGACGGAAATCGGAGAAGTTGGCGAAGAGTTTGAAGCGGCGCAAGTCGGTTCATCAACCATGCCGCAGAAGCGCAACCCCATCAACCTTGAGAACGTCAAGAGCTGTTGGGAAATCGTCGTGCCGCGTATCGTAACGGTGTTCATGGATCAGATCAGCGAACACCAGCGTGACATGACGAATGGTGCCTCCATTCGGACGCATCCGGAGATTATCGCCTACGTGGTTCACATGGCAAAGCGGCTAGCGCGAACCATGAAAAAGCTCACTGTTGATCACGCCAACTTGGCGCGCAACCTCGCCATACAAAAAGGTTTGGTGGTTGCAGAGCCACTCTACATTATTCTCGCCGCGCTGGGACATCCTGACGCGCACGAGAAAGTTCGGATGCTCACACTCCAAGCCCAGCGTGAGGAGAGACCGCTTGAAGAAGTGCTGGCGGACGATGCAGAACTTCAAACGTATGTTGAGAAGATGACCCCCCATCAGAGGCAAATTCTCATCAATCCACAGTTCTATACTGGCATCGCCGCTAAGAAAGCGAAGGCGGTCGCGGAGCGATGGAAACAGAAACTCGGACTCTAGTCCGTTCAGGGGCGTTGTCGTTCACTCGGCAACGCCCTTTTTCTTTTTTAAGATTTTTATTTCAGTTGTCGCATCAATCACGAATCATGTTTTTATCATACTAGTATACTAGTATGATGGTATAAACATAGAATAGTATAAATACTGAGACGATGTTCGTTGAGAGGGCGGTGAAGGATAGCGTCGTTTTCAACTAAATATTATGATTCAGTCTGGATAATAAATTATTGTCTAAATAAAAAAGACCCGCGATCATCCTGTGAAAAAGTAGAAGAAAAGGAAGAAGGGCAGAAGGCGGGTCCGGGGTGGTTGTGCTGCGGTGCTGTGACTTTGTGAGTCTCCAGCTGTGCGGCAGGGCAGAGACGTATGACGAGGGTTGCTCATCAGCGCGCTAAAGGCGCGCATCTCGGCTGTCGGCTCTTTTTGAAGAGCTAGTTTTTTTATTCAAGAAACAAAAACGCGCCCGAGAGGCGCAATAGCGTAGAGTAGAAAATTTCGCCCTGAGACTATTAGTTATCGTCACAGAGGGAAACTTTCTTCTCCGGCCACCGCGCTCCTTCTCTCGAAGAGCCGTAGCTTGGTAAAACAATACTTCAGTATTCGGGCTTATTCACCAGTGGCGAAATTACCGTAGCGGGACTGCGGAGGAATGCTCCCCGCCCAAGCGGGGAGGTCACCTCACTTCCCTGAAAGTATGCTTATATTTAAGGTACTATATATATTATAGCACACTTAAATCGTTGGTTTTGTTTTTGTTTGTGGATAACTACTTACGCCACTAATAAGACACTAATTTAAAGCTAATATACACTAAGCTTTTTTAAAGCTGCCTTTATAACAGTCTCCACTTCGGCCGCGTTTTTGGCGGCCATCAGCCGCATTCTTAACTCCTTAGCGCCGTCAAAGCCAGTAACGTAGGCTTTATAGTGTTTTTTCATAATGTTGAAATTTTTGACCTCGCCCAATAATTTTTGAAAAAGCAGAGTGTGTTCAACCAATACTTCTAATTTATTTTTGAACGATATTTCTGAAGGATTAATTTTTTTGTTAAACATCCACGGATTGCCGAAAACGCCGCGCCCGATCATGATGCCGTCCGCGCCGGTTTCTTTAGCAAGTGATTGGCCTTCTTCAAGACTGCCCACGTCTCCATTCCCAATAATTAGTACACCACTGCCCTTAGCCATATCAACAGCTTGCGCGATAACCTCCCAGCGAGCGGGCACTTTTGACATTTCCTTTCTGGTGCGCGCGTGAATAATAATGGCCGCGGGTTCGGCCGCAAGAAGTTCGGGCAGCCAGGCATCAAGCTCATCTCGGTTGTATCCAATTCTTGTTTTGATGGAAATGGGCAATCCCTTTGCGCCGTCTTTGGCTGCTTGAATCAATTCTCTCGCCAGTTTAGGATTTTTTATGAGCGCCGCGCCAGCTCCTTGTTTTTCCACGGCGCGGTCAGGACAGCCCATATTTATATCCACGCCATCAAAACCCAATTTTTTGATAAGGGCGCTCGCTTCGTAAATTTTTTTCGGATTGGCGCCAAAAATTTGCGCGACAATAGGATGTTCTTTTTTTGTGTAAAGCAGATCAACCAAAAGTTTTTCTTTGCCTTTTGAACATAAGCCATCAGCGGAAACAAATTCCGTGTAAAAAACATCGGGCTTGCCGTATTTGGCAATTAAACGGCGAAAAGCGGCGTCCGTCACATTGGCCATGGGCGCCAAAACAAAAAACGGCTGTTTATCTTTCTTCGGGAGATGTCCCGTAGGGACAAGTTTTGACCAAAAATTTTTATTCATAAACGATTTTGTATAAACAGAGAGTATAGCACATTATAACCGTCTTAGGTCGCCAATTGTCAAATTGTGTGCTACACTAGGTGCAAGAAAATTATCATTTAACTAAAGCAAAATATGCCAATATTTTTTTGGTGGGTAATCGCGATTGTTGTAATCATAATTATTGGAGGATTAAGGGTTATAGATCAATATGAGAGGGGCGTGGTCTTAACTCTTGGGCGCTATACCAGCACCCGAATCCCGGGGCTCAATTGGATTTTTCCGGGCATTCAGCGGATGATTAAAGTGGATTTGCGCATCGCCACCATTGACATTCCCCAGCAGGAAGTCATTACTAGAGATAATGTGCCGGTGGGGATTAATGCTGTCGTGTATTTTAACGTTGAAAACGCCGAACAGGCTACTCTTAACATTCAAGATTTTACGACGGCCGTGTCGCAGTATGCGCAGGCGGCTTTGCGGGATGTTATTGGTGGGGTGGAACTTGATTCACTTTTGTCGGAACGTGAAACAATCTCCGCTGAAATTAAGAAAATTGTGGATGAAGCGACGAAGAGTTGGGGGATCAATGTTACGGACGTAAAGATACAAGATATTGAGTTGCCGGCCGACATGAAACGCGTGATGGCAAAGCAGGCCGAGTCCGAACGCGAGCGGCGTGCCGTCATCATTAGAGCGGAGGGTGAGTTTGCGGCGGCTGAAAAGCTGTCTCAAGCGGCGCAGGTTTTAAGCGCCGTTCCGGGCGGTATATCAATGAGAACTTTGCAAACTATTGAAAAAATAAATCCTGATCCGTCAAAAACAGTTATCTTTGCCTTGCCCGTGGAGTTTTTTGAAGGCGTGCGGTCGTTGTCCGCATATTTGAAAGAGCGGATAAAGTAATCTGGATTTTTTATGGACGAGCATACTCCAACCAACAGCCTGTTTACGCTACGTGTACTTTGGGGTGCGTACGTGGCGGCTGTTTTTATCTTCAACATTATCGCTCGGTCCATAGTTCAAGAAAGTAGCGAGGCGGCTTATCCATTGTTAGTACAAATATTTATTGGTTTATCTGTCGTGGAACTTGGTGCTGTAATAGTTATGCAAGCAAAGATAGGCAATAGTCTGCCAGTGGATACATCTTCTATTTTTGTTACTAAATTATTACAATTCGCTCTAGCTGAGTCGGTTGCTATTTATGGACTTGTTCTTACTTTTATGGATGGGAATACACAACGCCTTATTTATTTTAGCGTTGCTTCAATAGCTGGCCTGCTCATTGCATATCCTCGGCGTTAGTGGCTTGAGGCCCCACTTAATCTCTTTCAAAAATTTTTCCACAATTTATTTATTTTATCGTAATACCCCGTGACTTACCGCGTGGTTTACCGCTTAAGCGGGGTCCGTGACTTGCCATGGGGTCCATACTATTTATTGTTTTTCCTTGAAATTGACATATTTTGAGGATTTACTATACTGAAAGTATGAAAATTCCAAGATATTACCAGCATTTATCGGATTACTTAAAATCCGGTAGAGTATTAGTTATTTATGGTCCGCGCCAAGTTGGGAAAACTACCCTGCTTAAAGATTTCTTGATCAAGAGTGGATTAAAATATAAGCTGGATTCTGGCGAAGATATCAGAATACAGGAAATTTTTGAGTCAAGCGATTTTTCCAAGATTTTAGATTACGCCAAGGGCTATGATCTCATTGCCATTGATGAAGCGCAAAAAATAAAAAATGTCGGTCAGGGTCTGAAAATTTTAGTTGATCAAATACCGAAGATAAAAGTAATCGCCACCGGTTCCTCATCTTTTGAACTAGCTGGGCAAATCGGCGAGCCCTTGACCGGCCGAAAAATTACTCTCACGCTTTTTCCAATCTCACAGCTGGAGTTAAAAAAACTTTATAATGATTTTGAACTGCGGCAAAAACTTGAAGAATTTTTAGTGTATGGCGGATATCCAGAAGTGGTATCCTCCGACGATATTGACGAGAAGAAAAGAATTCTTGGCGAGATTGTCGGTTCATATTTGCTGAAAGATATTTTGGAGCTAGATAAGGTTAAGAATTCAAAAATCATTCTTGATCTTTTGCGGTTATTGGCTTTTCAGATAGGCAATGAAGTTTCGCTGTCGGAATTGGGTAGGCAATTAGGAATTGATTACAAAACAGTGGCGCGCTATCTGGATATTTTAGAGAAAACTTTTGTGCTTTATAACCTGCGCGGTTTTAGCCGTAATCTTCGCAAAGAAGTTACCAAAAAGAGCAAATATTATTTTTACGACATCGGTATTCGAAACGCCATTGTTTCTAACTTTAACCCCAGTAGTTTGCGTGATGATGTCGGCAAACTTTGGGAAAACTTTATTATTATGGAAAGAATAAAAAAACAGGAGTATGAAAAAATCTATTCTAACAATTATTTTTGGCGCACTTGGGATGGCAAGGAAATCGATTGGGTAGAAGAGAGGGAGGGGAAATTATATGGCTATGAATTGAAATGGAAGCCCAAGGGCAAAAAGTCGCCAGACGAATGGGCCGCAACCTATAAAAATTCCGAGTATATTGTTATAAGCCAAAACGATTATCTTAAATTTATCTGTTGATATCTTTCATCGCGAAACAGTATTGTCAAGCGATTTTGCCACACGAATCGTTGCTTTCTTGGGCGAGCAAGAAAGCGGTGAATACTCACCCAACGCACCAGTCCCGATGTCCATCGGGACGGTGCGGGGTTTCGCTCCACCCCAAATCTCTGTGGAGGCCATGACTGTAAAATCGTGGAGCTTCACTTAATCTCTTTCAAAAATCCCTCCACAATCTTGACCGTGTCGCCCGTGCTCTGATATACGTCTTTCCAGACAACGACAATGTCGGCGTCGTTGAAAATGGAGCGTTGAACCTCGCGCAAGGTATCGCCACCGGCAATTGAAATCATAATATCAAAAGCACCTTTGATGCGGCGGATTTCGTGCAGGGGAATTTGTTTTTCACGGTTGAATTTTTCTTCATCCACGCCGCGGTGAAGAATGACGACCGGCGGCACTTTTTTTAGTGCGCGCAATATGGCCAGTGGATATTCCACGTTCATCATGTCAATCATGGCGTCAAGACCATAACGCTCGCACGATTCAATAAACGAATTTAAAGTTTCAATCGGCGCCGAGCCCAGGGCGATAGCGGCGCTCGCGCCGCCATTAGCCGCGATCTCCACTTCTGTTTCGCCGCGATCCATAGTTTTTAAATCCGCCACAACATAAGGCAGGAACGGAGGAGTAATATCGTTTTTGGCTCTACGCTCAGTCAATTTTTGCTGTTCCAGTGCGATTTTAATTAAGCGGCCTAAAAGTCCGCCAGACGAGCTTGTGGTTGTGGTTATTGTCGGGGCCAGCAGAGATTGGCCGATAATGTGGTTTTGATACCACTGTCGTATTTGGCGGATACCATCTTCGCCGTATTTTTTAATTAAGGGCGTACCTGCCTCAACTAAAATTCGGTCGCTTACGGGCAATTGTTCAATAATTTTACGCGCTTCTTCAAGAGTGCTGTTAAGAGCTACTTGCAGATAGCGTTTTTTAGAGTTGAGTTTAGAAGTTGTTCGACGGCTCATAACAAATTAAGTATAAGCTCTATTCATTATTTTACCAAATTGTACTAACCCACCAATGGGCACTGATATTAAACTAATAAACGCTAATACCGGATAAAAAAATAGAGGCCCGGAATTCTTCCTTGAATTCCGGGCCATGGTTCATGAATTTGATGGCAGGCGCAGAACCTGCCCGACTTGCAAGCGTCCGGGTTCTAGTCCCGCGTTCAGGCGCTTGAGCTCCTCCTGACTCAAGCCGTTACGCTGTGAGATAGAAGACACGGTGTCACCGCGGCGGACTATGTAGCGGCGGTGCTTTGGTTTGTTGTTTTTCACCGACCGTTTTGGCGGCCGTGGCGTGTCTTTCTTGGCTTCCACGAGGCCATGCCTTTCCTCAAACGACCTCACGCGGCCGTGTTTCTGCCAGTCCTCCCAGGCAATCTGGTAGGCGAGAACCCTGGAGACATATTCCCTGGTTTCCTCTGGAAGAAATTCGCGCCGCAGCCAGAAGTCGTTCGCCCCGAGCGTTTCCGCGAGCTTCTCTGCCCGTTCGTTCGCCCGATTACTGGCATTGTAGTGAGCCAGTGCTGGCGCCACGTCGCCGTGCTCATCAATGAGTCGCCGGAGCAATTGCGCTCCGAGCTCAACATTGGTGACTGGATCAAAAGGATCAAGTCCGGCATAATTGGCCGGCATTAGTTGCATGAGTCCTTTGGCTCCCATGGGCGAGACGGCCCTTTCATCAGTTCCACTCTCGGCGATCAACACGGCAGGCACGAGGCTGCTCGGTAGATTGTATAGCCGTGCCGCTAGGTGAATCCAAGCGTAGCGGTTTTGAATCCGCTGGAAGGTGCGCGCAAGAAAGACGCGCTTATCCGACGAGTTCGTGAGTTCGCGGTGAGCCGCCTCAATCACTGGAGTGGCGATGTTCGTCTCTGGCAGTTGGTTAGCTGCCACCTTATCTGTCGCCCCGCAGAAACTTGACGCAACTATTTCTTTGGGGTGCGGTAGCGCGAGCTGGTTGAGGAGCATTTGCGTGGCGCTGTTATATTGCAGACCGACAACCGCGCTTATCAATAGTCCGCTCTTGGCAACGGCGAATAGAGACATTGGCCTGGCGCGATGCCACCAATTGTAGCGACAAAGCCAGACGCTTCCCTTCCACCACGTCAGAGCAAGTGTGACGCTCAAGATTCCGGTGGCGAGAACCTGGATAATGCGCCGCATCCATTCTTCTGAACCAGATTCTGCCGCGAGTTCAATCGCTTTTGGCAGATAGGCGCTCGCCAGAATGATTGCGCCGCCGAATAGCGCGAGGTCCGGAATCAGCCAGAGCAGGTTCCAGCGTTGGCGAAGCCAGGCCCAGCCAACAGCCAGCGCGTCCCTAAGCGAAGGTGAGACCTTGCGACAGGCGTACTTCTCCTCCTTCTTCATTTGTGAACCCTCCTTGAAGTGTATTTGATGTTCAGCTGACTATTCAGCTGAACAGTGCGACATAGACTCTAGATGAAATTATCTTTTTTGTCAACCCCGTTAGAAAGTCTCCCCAATCCGCCGCGGCGGATTGACAAAACAAAAGGTTAAACGGGTAATCATAGAAACGTTGGCGGTTAAAAAGATTGGATAATACCCTAAGACGGCTTTCTAACGGGGCAACCCCGCACCTTTCGGCGTTCCGAACGCCAGTACTAAATCACATTTTTCTTTATGACTAATTATAATACTCATTTGATTCAGCCAAACGTTAGTGCCGGCGTTCGTCATAAATACAGAGGTCTAGCAGTGGCCGTAATCGCTTCTTTTGGGCCAATCCAGCGAGAACTGGAAGCCAAGAGAACGTTAACGCGTAAAGGTGCGGGGTCAACCCCGAAAATT
>Ga0155042_134_pt1 | contig 19285 bp, 27 predicted proteins | sample RifCSPhighO2_01_FD_106010 | JGI IMG/M metagenome (GOLD analysis project Ga0155042, IMG submission 106010) | Candidatus Uhrbacteria bacterium RIFCSPHIGHO2_01_FULL_46_23 | reverse complement strand
AGGAGGAAAATAAGGCTATTTCGCGTCAAGTACATATGAGATATGATATATTACAGTTTAATTTCTAACGGGGTAAACAATAATCAAGATTATGAATAAACAAACATACTTACGAAATTACGAAACTATACGAAAGGTACGAAAATTATCTGTCCCCAAAGCAAACGATATTTCGTACTTTCGTATGGATTTAGGAATTCGTGCTTAGGATTTAGAATTTAATTATATTATGCCCCGTTAGAAGTCTGCCTTAATAGTTTTTATGAACTGGTTAATGTATAACAATCGTATGAATAATCTAATTACTTTGAACCGAGAAGCAAAAATTCTTGAAAGAATTTTTGCTGTCAAGGACTTCTAACGGGGTATGGGTATTCGCATTCACAAACCAATAACCGCCGGACGTCGCAAATCAAGCGTGCAGACTTTTGATGATATTACTAAGTTTGAGCCGGAGAAATCTTTGGCTGTTATCAGAAAGAGAACTGGTGGTCGTAACGCGCAAGGTAAAATTACAGTGCGACATCGAGGTGGAGGAGCTAAGCGCTACATTAGGCTTGTTGATTTTGTGCGGTGTCGCTATAATGTGCCAGCTAAGGTAACCGCCATTGAATATGATCCAAGTCGCGGCGCCCGACTGGCTCTGCTTGTCTATTCTGATCAAACAAAATATTATATGATCGCGCCGCTTGGTCTAAATATTGGCGATGAGATTGTGGCATCGCGTGAGGCGGTGGAAATAAAGATAGGGAATAGATTACCCTTGCAATTTATCCCCATTGGTTTAATGGTTCATAATATTGAGTTTATTCCAGGTAGCGGCGGCAAGCTCGTGCGCGGTGCTGGTACGGGAGCGCAATTAATGGTCGTGGAGGGACGATACGCGCACCTACGTTTGCCGTCAGGCGAGATTCGCATGGTTCCCAAAGAATGCGCTGCCACCATTGGCCAAGTTGGCAATCCTGATTGGCGGCATATTCGCTGGGGTAAGGCCGGGCGCGTGCGTCATCGCGGTTGGCGCCCGACGGTTCGCGGTAAAGCCATGAATCCAGTTGATCATCCCCATGGCGGCGGTGAAGGGCACAATCCTATCGGCCTGAAGCATCCTAAAACGCCATGGGGCAAACCAGCTATCGGAGTGAAGACTCGTAGACGTCGCGCTTCAGCTCGTTTGATTCTTCAATCACGCAAACGCGGTCGCTAGTCGGGAAGCATGAATTATGAATCACGAATTATGATTGTTCTATGAATTTCATTTTTATTCATTTTAGAAATTAGATATTAGAATTTAGAGATTATTGTAGTATGTCAAGAAGTCTAAAAAAAGGGCCATACGTCCATCCAAAATTGCTCAAAAAAATAGCCAGGTTGAAGCCGGGCGATAGAATCGTAATCAAAACATGGTCGCGGGCTTCAACTGTCACTCCGGAGATGGTCGGTTATACTTTTGGCGTGCATAATGGGAAGACGCATATTAATGTTCATGTTGTTGAAAATATGGTAGGACATAAGCTTGGCGAGTTTGCTCCTACGCGAAAGTTTGTCCGTCACGGCGGTAAAATACAAAAAGCACTAGAATCCGCCGCGGCTGCTACCGCCAAGCCGGCAACGAGTTCCTAATGATTTTATTATGCCCCGTTAGAAGTCCGTCTTAATAGTTTTTATGAACCATTTAACGTATAACAATCTTATGAATAATCTAATTACCTTGAACCGAGAAGCAAAAATTCTTTTAGGAATTTTTGCTGTCAAGGACTTCTAACGGGATATGATGCAAGTCACCGCGCATTTAAATAATTTACGCATAGCTCCACGCAAGGTGCGGCTTCTTGCTGACCTTGTGCGTGGTCTGTCCATATCTGAAGCAGTATCGGCCCTAGAATTCCAGAGACAGCGGGCGGCGCGGCCTCTGCAGAAATTAATTTTAGCCGCCGCGGCAGACGCTGAACATAATTTTAAATTGAAAAAAGATGATCTGGTTATTAAGCAATTACTTGTTAATAGTGCGGTCACCATGAAGCGTTATATGCCGCGTGCTTTTGGCCGCGCCGCTATGATTAGGAAACGCGGTAGTCGGGTGACCGTTGCTTTGATGAGTAAGACTGGTGCTAAATTGGAAGCGTTGCCGTCATTGACTTCAGAACAAAAAACAGAACATAAAAAGGAAGAGCCGGGAACGGCGCCGTCTGCGGCGGCCGTCAAGAAGGATACGCACAGCGGCATTAAGCCAAAGTCACCCCGGTCTCTTAGGAGCCGTCTTTTCAGTCGCAAGACAGGATAAGCCTGTTGTGGCAATCTCTAATTTCTAAATCCTAATCTCTAAACAATGACTAAATATCAAATCCCAATTCTCCAAACTGTTGATATTTGTAATTTAGAGCTTAGAATTTGTTTAGAAATTAGTGCTTAGTATTTAGTATTTTATTTGTTTATGGGTCAGAAAGTTCATCCAACCGGTTTTCGTCTAGGCGGTATTTATACCTGGAGTTCGCGCTGGTTCGCCAAGCACGGCTCCTATCGCGCTGCTCTGAAGCAGGACATCCTCATTCGTAAATTTTTGCAGAAACGATTAAAAGATGCCAGTGTTAGCAAGGTTGATATTGAACGCTCGGCAAGCGCTATTACTGTCAATATTTTTACGGCCAAACCAGGCGTGATTATTGGTCGTGGAGGGCAGGGCGTGGAAGCATTGAGAAAGGAATTAAAGCAATTTCTCCTTGACCCCAAAGTCGTTGTGACATTAAATATTCAAGAAGTTGATAAACCAAATCTTTCCGCCATGCTTGTAGTACAGGCTATTGTGACCGATATTGAAAAGCGCATTCCGTTTCGTCGAGCAATGCGGCAAGCATTGGCGCGTCTCATCAAGGCTAGCGCCGAGGGCGCCAAGATCAATATTTCCGGCAGGCTTGATGGGGCGGAAATAGCCAGAACCGAAAAGATAGCTCATGGTAAAATTCCTCTTCACACTATTAGGGCGAATATTGAATATGCCAGGGGGGCGGCTCGCACGACTTACGGGACGGTTGGTGTTAAAGTCTGGATTTATAAAGGAGAAATTTATGACCAAGGTAATGTTCTGGTTTCAACACAGGCAGCTAATTTGGCAAGCAATACGCGACGCCGCAGATCCGTCGGAGTGGGTCAATTAAATGATCAAAAAGCTTAATAGATATGTTTTTGCCCAAAAAAGTAAAACATCGGAAGCACCATAAGGGTCGCTCGCGAGGCAAGCTCCAAGCTAGTCGCAAGATCCACATCAGTTTTGGCAGTTTTGGTCTCCGGGCGACAACCGGCGCGTGGATAACATCTCGCCAAATTGAGGCGGGTCGCAGGGCCATTACGCGCCATTTGAAACGTGGCGGCAAGCTTTGGATTCGTATTTTCCCCGATAAGCCGATTACATTTCATGGTTCTGAAAACACCATGGGCAGCGGCAAGGGTAGTGTTGATCATTATGTGGCGGTAGTAAGACCAGGAACGATTGTGTTTGAAATTGACGGCGTAGGCAAAGAGATTGCTACAGAAGCATTGACCCTGGCTGGGTATAAACTGCCGGTTAGGACCAAGATTATTGCTAAAGGAGAATTGTAAATATGGTTAGTATTAAGGAATTTCGACAGAAGAGTGATCAGGAATTAAGGGCGTTTTTGAAAGATACGCGCTTCGCCTTGGCCGAATCATCCACCAAGGCGGCCCTCAAACAGCTTAAGGATGTCAAGATTATACGAAGGTTAAAGCGTGATATTGCGCGCAGTCTCACTATTCTTCGCGAAAGGCAGTAATAATAAAATTATGAATCAGCAAATTAAGACAAACTTATGAGGACTTTTCAGGGAGTGGTCGTTTCTAACGCCATGAATAAAACCATTATTGTGCGGGTTGATCGCGTAAAAATGAATCCTAAATACCGTAAACAATACACTGTCAGCCGTCGCTATCATGTGCATGACGAAAATAATAAATATCGTTCCGGTGATAAAGTAACTTTTGTTGAATGCCGACCGCTTTCTAAAACAAAGCGGTGGCGAGTAGTGGAAGCCATAAGCCATAAGCCATAAGCCGTATGACCCCGTTAGAAAGCTGTCTTACTATATTTGCATCTTATTTGATCACCAAGATTTTATGATTATTTATTCAACCACCTATCTTATCAGTCCCGCCCCGCCAAGCGGGGGGCTGGGGAGGCTTTCTAACGGGGTATGATTCAACATCGTACCATGTTAAATCCGGCCGATAACACTGGCGCCAAAAGGTTGCAGTGCATTCGTGTGCTGGGTGGATATCGTAAGCGCTATGCTCGTATTGGCGACGTCGTGACAGTCTCGATTAAGGAAGCTCAACCGCACAGCATGGTCAAAAAGGGAGAGGTGGCTCATGCCGTTATTGTAAGAACCCGCAAAGAAGTAAGGCGTTTTGACGGTTCGTATATTCGTTTTGACGATAATGCCGCCGTGCTGATTGACAAGAAAAGCGGCGAACCGCGTGGCTCCAGGATTTTTGGACCAGTGGCCAGAGAGTTACGCGCTCGCGGGTTTAATAAAATTATTTCTCTCGCCCCGGAGGTGCTTTAGCGAAGTAAGAATATGAAATATAGAATATTGAATATAAAATTTATCAACTCACGGCTTGAGCCCGAGGCTCATCAGCCTTGGGCTGAGATCCTTGTCCGTCCGGCAGGCGGGCGCCTCGGGCGGAGAATATAGAGTTATGAAGATACGCAAAGGAGACACTGTGCAAATTCTTATAGGCAAAGACCGTAGCCGGCGCGGGAAAGTCGTGCGCGTTTTGCCAAAAACCATGCGGGTTGTGGTGGAAGGATTGAATATGCGAAAAAAGCATACTCGGCCGCGACGTCAGGGAGAGAAAGGCAAAATCATTGACTTTCCCGCGCCATTACCTATGGCTCGCGTTGGTTTAATTTGTCCGCATTGCCAAAAAAGAATTCGCGTTGGCTATAGGCTTTTAGCAGATGGTCGCAAGGAACGTCGTTGCCGCAAATGCGACGGTAGTATTAATTAACGGGGTATGCCCCGCACCTTTCGGCGTTGCTCACTTTATGAATATAACCTCAGCTATTATGCAGTATAACAAGGATAATAACTTAATCAGCTTAAATAGGTCAGGAAACGTTCGCTTAACAACCCAACCATTAATGGCTTTGGTTGCTTATGTCGGCTACAGTCACTTGGTGGCTAGTTGTCGAGGAACGCTAACGCCGTAAAGGTGCGGGGTATGCCCACTCATCTAACATTACAGGCAAAATATCAGCGGGAAATCGTGCCAGCTTTGATGCAACAGTTTGGGTATGCCAATCGTCTGGCCGTACCGCGGATCAATAAAGTCATTGTGCATATGGGTACCGGGGCGGGTCTCAAAGACGCCAAGTTTTTAGAAGGCGCCGAGACCACGCTTCGTCGCATTACCGGACAGGCTCCAGTCAAAACTTTGGCGAAGAAATCAATTGCTAATTTTAAAATTCGCGCGGGTATGGTTATCGGTTTGAAAGTAACCTTACGCGGTAAGCGAATGTGGGATTTTTTGACTAAGCTTACATCTGTGGCCTTGCCGCGAACACGTGATTTCCGTGGATTGAAACAATCAATGGTTGATCGTTCAGGCAACTTGACCATCGGTTTCCGTGAGCATGTGGCTTTTCCTGAGATTAAAAGTGATGAAGTGGAACGACTTTATGGGTTAGAAGCGGTAATTGATACAACGGCGAAGGGTCACGATGAAGGGTTAGCCATTTTTAAGCATCTTGGTTTCCCTTTTCGTTCACGATAGATTAACCACATTTAGTGCAATCTCTAATATTTAATCTCTAATCTCTAAACAATGACTAAATATCAAATTACAATTCTCCAAACCGTTGATATTTGTGATTTAGTGCTTAGAATTTGTTTAGAAATTCGTGCTTAGAATTTAGTATTTAAGTATATTATGGCTACTAAAGCTCAAGTTATTAAGTCAAACCGTTCTCTTGTGAAGCCCAAATATTCAACTCGGGTGGTGCGACGGTGTTGGCGTTGTGGAAGAAAACGCGGCTATATGAGGAAGTTTGACATTTGCCGAATTTGTTTTCGAGAGCTGGCGACCAAGGGTGAGATACCGGGCGTGGTTAAAGCTAGCTGAGGGGTATTGTAATCTCTAATATTTAATCTCTAAACAATGACTAATTTCCAAATTCCAATATTTCAAATCGTTGATATTTGTGATTTATCGACCCAAGGCCGATACGCCTTGGGCGGGGAATATTATGATTTGTTTAGAAATTAGATATTAGGATTTAGTATTTATATTAATGTATGACTGATCCAATCGCCGACATGTTAACAAGAATTAGGAACGCTATTCTCGCTCGCAAATCAGAAGTAGTGGTTCCGTTTTCTGGTATCAAACAGGATTTGGCCAAAATTCTTGTTAAAGAGGGTTATTTAGTAGGCGTGGAAAAGATAAATGATGCTTTGGCCACGGCTTGGTCTTTGCACACTAGCCGGCGCGTTGCCAAGAGAGGTCGCGGCGATATTCTGCGCTTGACCTTGAAGTACGATTCTACTGGACAATCAGCCCTAAGACATCTTGAACGAGTAAGCAAGCCGTCTCGTCGGGTTTATGTTTCCAAAAATGAACTGCCCGTGGTACTATCTGGTTTGGGTGTTGCTATTATTTCCACTTCGCAGGGACTGTTTACTAACAAGCAGGCAAAACGTCTCAAGATAGGTGGCGAGGTACTTTGTGAAGTATACTGATGACTATTGAATTTCTAATTTATAATATCTAATCTCTAAATAATGACCAAATACGAAATTACAATGTTACAAACTGGTGGCAATGTTTGTGATTTAGATATTAGAATTTGTTTAGAAATTCGTGCTTAGAATTTAGTATTTATTATAAAGTATGTCTCGTATAGGAAAACAACCAATACCATTACCGGACGGTGTGATAGCCGCATTAAGCGGACGCCTCTTGAACGTGCGTGGCAAGCGCGGAGAGCTTAGTGTAAATCTTCATCCAGCCATTGGCGTGATTGAAAGGGATCGAACTCTAATTGTGTCAGTAGAGCACTCGGAAGATAAGAATGAACGGGCACTTTGGGGTCTTTTTAGAAACCTTATTCGCAATATGGTAGAAGGAGTTACCACGGGGTACAAAAAAAGTCTTGAACTAGTAGGGGTTGGATATAAAGTTAGCGTTAGCGGCTCTACCGTAAATTTAAGCGTTGGCTTTTCGCATCCCGTAAGCATAACATTACCGCCGGGCGTGACAGCAAGTGTTGAAAAGAATATCCTTACATTAGAAGGAAATGACAAACAATTGGTTGGCGAAATGGCCGCGAGCATTAGACGGATCAGGAAGCCGGAGCCGTATAAGGGCAAGGGCATTAAATATGTCGGAGAAGTTTTGCGTCGTAAGGCCGGGAAGGCGGCTAAGGCCGTGGGTAAATAACCCCGTTAGAAGGCCGTCTTAATGATTACCTCATATTCTCTAATAACCAACGTTACTATGATTGCTTACTCAACCGCTTATCTTATCAATCCGCCGTGGCGGATTGGGGAGGCCTTCTAACGGGGTAAATAACCTATGCACAAACGGCAAAAAAAATTTCAAAGCATCAGACAACGTCGTCTACGCCGAGTGCGAGCTGTGATTAAAGGCGGGAAACTGCGTCCGCGGTTGGCCGTGTTTAGAAGCTTGAAGCACATCAGCGCGCAGGTTATTGATGATACTGTCGGGCGCACCATTGTTGCGGCGCATGATTGGGAAGTGCCGAAGTCACTTAAGAGTATGGAGCGCGCGGCCGCGGTTGGCAGATTGATTGGAGAAAAAGCAAAGAACAATGGAATAGAGTCTGCTGTTTTTGATCGTCGCCATTATAAATTTCACGGACGGGTTAAAGCCTTAGCTGAAGCGGCGCGCGGAGTTGGTCTGAAATTTTAACCCCGCACCTTTCGGCGTTGCTCACTCTATATAAATATAATCCATGTTTTATGAAGAATAACAATGGCAACAACTTAATTAGTTTTGACAGTCAAGGATTTTCTAATGGTGGGGTATGCCCCGTTAGAAAGCCGTCTTGCTACTTTAATCCATCTATCATCCGCCAACATTCTATGAATATCTATCCCGTTAGAAATAAGACCCAGCCGTTGTTTTGCGGTGCTGATTATCGCTATGAGCAGTTCACGCGGAAACCCAATGATCCTGGGGGAATTTCTAACGGGATCTACTCAAACTTTTATCTTAATCAGCCCCGCCCCGCCAAGCGGGGGGCTGAGGAGGCTTTCTAACGGGGTATGGCAGCAACTAATACCAGTACCAACAGATCATCTTCTCGGCGTGGGGCGCGACGCCCGGCATCTGAATCACAGGAGCGTGAGTTTGATCAGAAAACCATTGAGCTTAGTCGAGTTTCGCGCGTTATGGCCGGCGGTAAACGTATGCGCTTTCGCGCTTGCATAGCCATTGGCGACCATAAGGGACAAGTTGGTATTGGCGTCGCTAAGGCGGCTGATGTGCCGTTGGCTATTTCAAAGGCTGTTGCTATTGCGCGCAAAAATTTAATAAGAATTCCTCTCTATGAAGATACTCTGCCGCATGCTGTGCGTACCAAATTCGGTGCCGCCAGCGTTTTATTAAAGCCCGCCCCCAAAGGCACTGGTATTATTGCCGGTGGAGCGGTCAGGAGTATTTTGGAGTTAGGCGGTGTACCTAATGTTGTTAGCAAAATGCTTGGATCTAAAAACAAGATTAACAACGTCAAGGCCACGATTAGAGCACTTTCAGAATTACAGACTAGAGCGCCCAGACAGTTGAATAGCGAGAAAGACAATAGTTAGGGTATGCCCCGCACATTTCGGCGTTGCGAACACTAAAGCTAAATCAAAAACCCATCTATGACTAATTATAAAACTTATTCAAGGCGGCCAAACGTGATAACCGGTGTTCGTTATGAATACCACCATCTGGCAGTCTTAGCTATTGATTCTTTATGGCTTCCGTCACGAGGATGTGAGGCCACAAGAACACTAACGCCGTAAAGGTGCGGGGTATGGCATTGTCTTTACATAATTTAGAGGGCTCTCGGCGAAAGCGATCACGTCGCGTGGGACGCGGTAATGCTTCTGGCCGCGGTACCTATTCTGGCCGAGGGCAAAAAGGTCAGCGCGCGCGATCAGGAGGCAAAAAAGGTCTTCAGCAAAGGGCTTTGCGCCAGCTGTTTCAACGGCTGCCAAAACTCGGTGGCTTTAGGAGCCTAAAACCAAAGGCGGCGGTTGTTACCTTGACCGATTTGCAAAAGCATTTTGCCGCTGGTACCATTGTTAATCAGCGTATTTTAGTTAATAAGGGTTTGATTAAGTCGGGCAGACCAGTTAAGATTTTGGATACAGGGACGATTGATCGTTCTTTGCGTATTCAAAAATGTCGAGTCAGCGCCGGAGCAAGGAAGAAGATTGTAGCTGCCGGCGGGACGATTGAGTAGACGACCCGTTAGATATTAGGGCTTAGAAATTACTGATAATATGATTGAGACATTACGACGAATTTGGCGAACTCCCGATTTACGCAATGACATTCTTTTCGTGATTGCGATGCTGGTCATCTTTAGGATTTTGGCGCATGTTCCTATTCCCGGTGTTGATCAAGCAAATCTTAAAGTTTTTTTTGAGAAGAATCAGTTTCTAGGATTAATTAATATATTTTCAGGCGGCGGTATTGAGAATTTTTCCATTGTCGCCTTGGGCGTTGCGCCATATATTACCTCTTCAATTATATTTCAGCTTTTAGCTATGGTTGTGCCAAAGCTGGAAGAGTTGGCCAAAGAAGGGGAGTACGGACGAGCAAAAATTAATCAATACACCCGCTTGCTTACTGTGCCATTGGCTATGTTGCAGGCAGTCGGCCTAATTACTTTATTGCGTAGTTCCAGTCAAGGAGGGGCGCCGATTTTGCCCACCACAATTGATACTTTGACTTATGCCACGATAGTGCTTACCATGGCTGCCGGCACGATTCTCTTAATGTGGATTGGCGAGCTAATCTCTGAACGCAAGATTGGTAATGGTATTTCGCTGTTAATTTTTGCCGGTATTGTTGCTGGATTGCCCGGTACTGTTCAGCGGACTTGGCTTTTGCTGTCTAGCCCTACTGGCGGTATTGATACAACCCAACTTATGAATCTGGTCATTTTTGCAGTTATCGCGGTTGTAACAATTGTGGGGGTGGTTTTCATTACTGAAGCGCAGCGTAAGGTGCCGGTGTCTTATGCCAAGCGCGTGCGCGGCAATAGAATGTATGGCGGCGTAGACACTTATTTACCCTTGAGAGTTAATCAAGCTGGAGTGATCCCGATTATTTTTGCGATTTCCGTAATTTTATTTCCGCCATTGGTCGCCCAGTTTTTTACCGGCGCGTCAACCGTCTGGATAGCGTCTATGGCCAATTGGTTCATTAGGGTGTTTCAAAACCAAACATTCTACGCGGTTAGCTATTTTGTGCTCGTTTTTATATTTACCTATTTTTACACGGCCGTTGTTTTTCAGCCCCAGCAGATTGCGGAGAATTTACAAAAGCAGGGCGGCTTTATCCCCGGCATTCGTCCCGGCCAGCCCACGGCAGGATACTTGAGCTATACTATCAACCGTATTATCTTTGCCGGTGCTTTGTTTTTAGGCGTAATTGCAGTTTTGCCGTTAGTGGTGCAGAGAGCAACCGGTATTTCCACTTTGGCTGTCGGCGGCACCTCGCTTTTGATCGTTGTTTCCGTGGTGATTGAGACTATTCAGCAGATACAAGCGCAGCTGGTGATGAGGGATTATGAGGAGATTTAATAATTTCGCGGCTTTCGCCGCATGAGTTTTTTGCTACTTTCTTGACAGCAAGAAAGTAGCGCAAAGAACTGCCCGCTCGGCATAAACGTCGGGGTAGACTTCGTGTCGGGTGATGGCGTCGGCTAACTCCCTCGCCCAAGGCGGGTCAAACAAGCCGCCGCTTATCATCACCCTCCGCTCGTCTACCATCGACGTTTTGCCTAGGCGGGAGAGTGTATTGAATTCCCCTTTGGCGCCGCGTCGGGTCGCTCGGACTCGCTTAGCAGAGCGCAGAGCGGCTAAACCCCCTCGTCTTGACGAAATAGTATTACGGGCGTAATGTGGGTGAGATGCTGCTGGGCAGAGCGGCGAGTACCATCACAACCACAACATAGCTGATGGCGAGGAGCCTAGGCGATTGGAGGACAAAATGACAGGAGAGCATTTAAGGAAGCTGTCGAGGAGTCAAGTAATCTTTCGCATCAAGTGTGTGCAATTTCACCCCCAATTTGATGGTTGCCCTGAAACGGTAATCGCTGATTTTGTGTCTTTTTACCAACATCGGATCAACGGTTATTGGGGTCGAGCCAGAATCATCTTCACGGAATGGGGATTTCAGCGCGGAGAGCCCTTGCGTGTCGAGGTGACCCCGTTCTTGTTTACTGACGAAGGAGTCAACTCTCATCTGGCTATTGTCAGAGAATGGGATCAATATCCAACACAGCGGAACATGGGTGACGAGAGCGCAGGAGCCTTCGTTTGTTACAAGAATAGTGATAAGGTGGATCAGATTCCTCTTCGAGGGCTTTTTGTGCAATTGCTCCTTTCACGCTGTGTAGGGATCCTGCATGCTTCGTCACAACACCGGCACCGGAATGAGCCCTTTTTTGAACCCTCCCACACTGCTTGTTTCGCTCATGAGATCGTGATACGTCTTTGTGGGTGGCTGGAGGCGACACGACAGAAATGGGCAGCGATAGGGGCAGTCTAGTCAACCGACATAAGCCTCAACGCACTCACGGCTCGTCGCTGCTCCGGCGAGCCGACCTTTTTATTATTTTATAATATGCTATAATACTATAATTATGGTGTCTCAAAACCGCCGCTATATTTTTTTAGGTCCGCAAGGATCCGGTAAGGGGACTCAAGCCAAGATGTTGGCTGATATGCTTGGCCTGCCGCATATTTCTACGGGAGATATTTTCCGCGCCGCCGTTGATCAAAATACTATTTTAGGTCATCATATTGCAACGGGGCTTTCTTCCGGTAAACTCATTTCAGACGAAGACACGAATTCTCTGATGGCTGATCGCCTGGCCGCTCAGGATGCAAAAAATGGGTTTATTTTAGATGGTTATCCCAGGACCATGGCACAGCTTGAATTTTTAGAGCAACTGGCGCCCCCCACAAAAATTTTTTTTCTTGATCTGTCGGATAATGAAGCGGTAAAAAGGTTGGTGGGTCGTTTAGTGTGCTCGGGCTGCGAGAATGTGTTTCATTTGGCGCACAAGCGTCCAAAAATAAAGGGTGTTTGTGACAATTGCGGCGGCGAGCTTGCCCAGCGAGACGATGATGTTGAAACAGCTATTAGGGAACGATTACGGTTGTACCACAAAGAAACAGAACCTCTCATTTCTTTTTATGAAAAGGACGGTCGCTTAATAAGGGTGGATGGTCGGCCAGATATTAAAACGGTTCATAAGGTTGTTTCAGAAGTTTTGCAATTGTGATTTATTCGGCAAAAGAAATTAAGATATTACATGCAGGCGGGCGACTTTTAGCTCAAGTATTAATGGAGATTACGGCTATGGTTAGGCCGGGCGTTACGACGGCCGAACTGGATGCTTGCGCTGAAGCGCGCATTAGAGAGTTGGGCGGCATACCATCGTTTCTTGGGTATCGCGGTAATTTGTCGACTACTCCTTTTCCATCAACTCTTTGTGCTTCAATAAATGGAGAAGTGGTTCATGCGCCGGCCGTGCCATCAAGGACTCTTAAGAAAGGGGATATTATAGGTCTTGATATAGGCATGCGTTATCCAGCCCGGAGCGGTTTATGTACTGATATGGCTGTGACTGTTGGGGTGGGGACGATTTCGTCCGAAGCTGTTAAATTGATACATGTTACTAAAGAAGCTCTGCGCTTGGGTATTAGTCAAGCCAAAGCAGGGGCTAGAGTGCGCGATATTGGCGCGGTCATTCAGCAGCACGTTGAATCTGCCGGCTATAGCGTGGTTAAAGATCTTACGGGGCACGGTGTTGGCAGAGAAGTTCATGAGGATCCGGAAATTCCAAATTTTGTTATTAATGGGTCTATTGGAGAGAGACGGCTCGCGAGCGGGATGGTGATCGCCATTGAGCCTATGGTGAACATCGGTACTCCAACGGTCAAAACAAAGTCCGACAATTGGACGGTCACGACGAGTGATCAGAGCCTATCAGCTCATTTTGAACATACCATCGCTATTACTAATAATGGGCCGTTGATTTTGACGTTGCTGTGATTATTGTCAGGTAGTATATAGTATTCAGTATTTAGTATTTAGCATAGATTTTGCATTGAATTCTTTATTCATCATTCTTGATTCATAATTCTATCACCATGAATATCTTGGGTATTGATTACGGCCGGGCGCATAAGGGGCTGGCCATTGGAGACACAGGAACAAAAATCGCCATGCCTCTTAAAACTTTTGATCATTTATCGCATGTTGATTTTATAAAGGAGTTAAAAAAAATTATTTTATCCTACCGTATTGATTTGTTAGTCGTCGGCGTACCAGTTACTTGGCCAGAAGACAAAAATCGGCTCGGCATGCGCGATGAAGTGGAAAAATTTGCTAAACTGATTTCCCAAGAGCTTAATATGCCCGTTGAGTTAATAGATGAAAGGTACACTAGCGATGCCGCCAAGAAATTGAGAAAGGAATATCCGCTAGGTAATGAGCATGCTTTGTCGGCTATGCTGATTTTGCAAACTTATTTTGATCGTGGGGTAAACTAGTGCGGGGATATGCCCCGCACCTTTCGGCGTTACGAACGCCACAACTGAACCCAAACTCAACTTATGATCAATCATGATTATTATTTAACTCAAACAAGTGTAATTACGGGCGTTCGTCGGGGATATTATAAGCTTGCAGTTTTAGCTATTGACCCTCCCTGTACTTTAGCGCAAAAGCAAGCGATTACAAGAACGACAACGCCGCAAAGGTGCGGGGTATGACCAGTAATGTTCTTGCCGTGATTTTACGCCAAGAAGATTGGCGCGAAAATGACGTTTTGGTAACAATGTACACTCGTGAATACGGCAAGCTGGAGGCAGTGGCTAAGGGGTTAAGAAAGATAGAAAGTAAATTAGTTAGTCATTTGGAGCCATTAACAACGGCGGAGATTTTTATTGTGCAAGGACGGCGTTGGCCTATAGTCGCTGGCAGTTTTGTGGAAAATCCACGCTTCAGTTTGCGAACCGATCTCTCTCATTTAGTTTCAGCCGGAGCTATTGCCCATTTAATAGATTTAATGACACCATTAGAAAATCCAGATGAGCGTATCTATGGTTTACTGGAGGACACTTTGTCTATTGTCACAGAAAATTTTTTAGAGCCAGCCACCGGTCAATTATTGGTGCATCTATTCGCTTGGAAAATGTTAGCCGCTACGGGTTATCGGCCTCAGCTCAAGATCTGTCTTCAGTGCCATCATCGCATAGCTGGCGAGAAGTTTTTCTTTTCACCTCGCCGTGGCGGCATCATTCACAGTCGCTGCCATAGTCATGGCCAGCTACTCCATATTGAAATTAAAACAGCAGCATTAAAGGGTCTTACATACATGCTTGAAGCGCCTATGAATATGACTCTTCGCCTGCGTGGAGAACGGCAGGCTTTTATTGAAATGACCACCGTGATCTCACGAACATTTGAGGAACGTTTTGAAATTCCATTTCCAGCGATCGCTTCAGTTATTTAATAATGCACACTTTACCCCGCACCTTGAGAAAGGCGTCCCGCTGAGCGGGATAAAGCCGTGGGCTTCACTTAATGGCTTTTTTCTGGTAAATTAAAGAGCATGTTACGTTCTCATTCTGTCAAAGAATTAATTTCAGTTCCCATTGGCACGAGTGTCACTTTGGCCGGATGGGTGCATCGGCGGCGGGACCACGGGCCGCTCATTTTTATTGATTTACGTAACCGGCGAGATTTAATGCAGGTGGTCATTCGCGAGAAAGATTTTTCCGCTTCGGAGCAGCTTCAGCTTCGCGAGGCGATTCGGCCGGAAACCGTGGTACAAATTCAGGGGGTGGTTCAGGCCAGAAAACCCGGTAATGAAAACCCCGATATCGCCACGGGCAAAATAGAAGTAATCGCAGAGAAAGTGATTATTATCAATAGCGCTGAAACGCCGCCGTTTGTTTTGGACGATCCTTCGGTTGTCGTGGGTGAAGATGTCAGGATGAAATATCGTTATCTTGATTTGCGGCGTGAACGGTTGCAGAAAAATATTTTATTGCGCCATGAGGTTATCAGAGCCATGCGAGAGTATCTCATAGCGCGAGATTTTATTGAAATAGAAACTCCATATTTGGGCAAATCAACGCCAGAAGGAGCGCGCGATTATCTTGTACCCTCTCGTCTGCACGCCGGCAAATTTTACGCCCTGCCGCAATCACCGCAACAATACAAACAGCTTTTGATGGTGGCTGGTTTTGAAAAGTATTTTCAAATAGTGCGCTGTTTCAGAGACGAAGATACTCGCGGCGACCGTCAGCCGGAGTTCACCCAATTAGATATTGAAATGTCCTTTGTTGAGCAGGATGACATATTGCGCTTGATAGAAGAAATGTACATACACTTAGTAAAATTAGTTACTCCGGAAAAACACATAACTTCCATTCCGTTTCCTCGTCTCTCGTATGCCGAGGTCATGGCCAAATATGGCACGGATAAGCCGGACTTGCGCAAAAATCCTGACGATCCAAATGAATTAGCCTTTGCTTTTATTCTTGACTTTCCAATGTTTGAAAAAAAGGAAGATGGTAGTTTAGGGGCCGTGCACCATCCATTTACAAGACCAAGGATAGCAAACATGGCAGAGCTTAAATCGGCTGATCCATTAACTATTCTCGCCGATCAATATGATTTTGTTTTGAATGGATATGAAATTGGCGGAGGGAGCATTAGAACGCATGATCCCAAGATGCTTCAGGCGGTGTTTGAAATCCTTGGCCATTCACCAGAGGACGTGCGGGCACAATTCGGACATCTTTTAGAGGCATTCCGTTATGGCGTGCCGCCGCACGGGGGTATCGCGCCCGGTGTTGATCGCTTTATTATGATTCTCGCTCATGAACCGAATATCCGCGAAGTCATGGCCTTTCCCAAGACCGGCGATGGCCGAGATTTAATGATGAACGCGCCGAGCACGGTCAGCGAGCAGCAGCTCAAAGAACTTCACTTGAAAATTGTTCCATAAGCTCTATGGCTTACGGGCTTATAGCTTCAGACTCAACTCTATGGTTCCCAAAACGCTTCAAAAGCATCTCATAAAGATTGGCGTCAACGCCGACGCCGTGGCCCACAAGACCGTTTACACGGCCTATGATTTAGCTAAAACAACCGGCGTTAATTTGGCGCATATCGCCAAAACCATTCTTATAAAAGTGGAGCCTCATTATGGGGAAAACAAATTCAAGCACATCATCGCCGTCTTGCCGGCCTCGCATCAGCTTGATTTAAAAAAATTTAAGGCGGCACTGAAAGCCAAAAAAATTAGCATTGCCGACGAACGCCTTATGTCTAAGTTGTTTAAGATTAAAGCGGGAGCATTAACTCCTTTTAGCGCTATGCATGGGAACGTTCCGGTTTTTATTGATAAGGCATTACTCAAGGCCAAGAAAATAATGACCAGAAGCGGAAGTTTCACCGATTCAGTTTTCTTAAAGCCAAAAGATTTTTTAGAGGCCACGGCCGGTTCTATATCCAGCTTTGCCAAGAAAGTCATTGGTAAAAAGTAGAATAAGAGAATAATAACTCATGCATAGATTTAAGCTGGATAAATTTGAAGGACCTCTTGACCTCCTGCTTCAACTTATAGAGAAGCAGGAGTTAAGTATTACTGATGTTTCGTTGGCTGCTGTCACTGAGCAGTATTTAAATTATCTTGAAGCGCATCAAGATTTGTCACCTGAAGACTTAGCTGATTTTTTAGTGGTGGCGGCTAAACTTTTGCTTTTGAAGTCGCGTGTGCTTTTGCCAGATTTGTTTTTGACCGACGAAGAGGATGCTGAATTGGGGCTCGCGGAACAGTTGGCTATTTATAAATTATATGTTGAAGCCAGTCATAAACTTGCCAGACGTCTGCGTACCCGCCATTTTTCGTATGCCCGAGAACGTTTGCCAGTCGCCGAAACAGCCACCTTCAGTCCGCCGCCCAGTTTGACTAGCGAAGCCATGCGCCACGTATTCATAAAGGTTCTGGAAAATCTTAAAGAATTTGTGCGGCCAATACCGGAACTCATTGCGCGCACGATTAGCTTGCAAGAAAAAATTATAGCATTGCGCAAACTGCTTGAAACTGGATCGGAGATTGATTTTCACAGATTTATGCAAAACGCCCAGAGCCGTATGGAAATTATCATTAATTTTTTGGCCATCTTAGAGCTGATTAAGCAGCGCTACGTCATAGCCCGGCAGGAAAGTCATGGAGCGAGCATTGTTTTGACGCGCCTTGAACCCAATTAAAACCGCTTTCGTAGTTTAATAATTTTCATCGTAAGGCTATTTATTTAACAAAGTATGTCCCCACTCAAAAACAATATTGAAGCAGTGCTTTTTATATCTCCAAGACCAATGTCCATTCGCCGTTTGGCGTCTATTTTAGATGCCGAGGAAGCGGCTGTTAGAAAGGCCTTGTCCGAATTGATTGATGAGTATGCTGGCCACCTCGGCGGATTAGTAATCGCCGAGCACGAAGGGGAGGTGCAGATGATTACCACTGCTGATACGGCAACAGCGGTCCAAAAATTCTTAAAGGACGAAACGACCGGTGAGCTCACCAAACCATCTCTTGAGACCTTAACGATCATTGCTTATCGGGGCCCTATTACCCGTTCTGATTTGGAAAAAATACGCGGCGTTAACTGTAGTATTATTTTGAGAAATTTAATGATGCGCGGTTTAGTGGAAGCCAAGGATGACAAGAAGCGACTTATTACTTTTTACACAATCTCAATGGAGTTTTTAAGATTTCTTGGTCTCAAGAACATCTCAGAATTGTCCGATTATTCCTCGCTGCACGGCGCTGAGGTGCTTCAACAATTCCTGAATCAGGATGATTTGACAGAGACGCCAGAGGTATGAAGATAAGCATTCATCAATCTACGCTTGCATTCAGTATGGCGAGCGGCATATTACTGGTCGTTCTTAATATTGCGATTTTTACTCTTTCTTTCCCCGGCTTGGCCGCCGAATCAGAAGTTGCTTCATTGCGGCAAAATCATCTTCCCGCGCAGCGAGATGTTTACCGTCCCCCGCCCCCGCCAACATTTTTGTCAGAGTTAAATTTGCGCGCGGCCGATATTAGCGTAGATGACCCAGAGCCATTACCGATGCTTCGTTATCATTCTAACGATTTGATATCTCTGGCCAGCTTGACCAAATTAATGACCGCTCTTGTGGTTATTGAAAACAAACCAAACTGGTCGTCGGCTGTCACGATTAAGGAGGCAGATCAAAGAGGTGGCGCCAAACCAAGAATCTTCCCGGGAGAAAAAATCACCATTAGAGATTTGTGGCATTTAATGCTTGTTAGTTCAGATAATGACGCTACGGTCGCCCTCGTTTATGGTTTAAACCTGGAGGAGCAGGGGTTTGTAAAACTTATGAACGAACACGCCCTAAAACTTGGTCTAACCAGCACGCATTTTGTTGAGCCAACAGGATTGTCCCCCGAGAATGTTTCAACCGCACGTGAATTTGCGGTAATCGCGCGCCATGCTTTGTCGCAAAAAATTATTACTGACGAGTTGTCTCTGACCAATGTCAATATCAAAGTTGACGGTGAGGAGCGCAGAATTTTTAGTAGTGATCAGCAGTTTAAAAATTTTCGCAACGCAGAGCAGGATGGCTGGATTTATGTAGCCGGTAAAACCGGTCATGTTGATGAGGCTGGTTATAATGTCGCCATCTTGTCACGCAATAATCAAGGAGCAGAAATTTTAGCTGTTATTTTAGGAAGTCCCACTTCAGAAGAGCGGTTGAGAGCAACCGATCGTCTCATTAAATGGGCCTTTGGGGAATTGTCAAAATAATAAAACTCATTTGTACTCCCCGCAGTCCCGCCCTGGCGGGGCGGGATAAATAGGGGAATAGCATACTGTTGCAGTGCATAAGGCCAGATACATCTTGCACTCCTTGGAGATCCAAGGAGTATGCAAATTCACAGAATTAGCTACGGTATCCGGGGATTTGGCCG
>Ga0155042_120_pt1 | contig 35355 bp, 26 predicted proteins | sample RifCSPhighO2_01_FD_106010 | JGI IMG/M metagenome (GOLD analysis project Ga0155042, IMG submission 106010) | Candidatus Uhrbacteria bacterium RIFCSPHIGHO2_01_FULL_46_23 | reverse complement strand
GGGGTGGAAGCAGGGGTAGTGATAGTCAGAGTCGTTGAGCAGTTGGGTGAGCAGGAGACAGGAGAGAAGGAAGCCGTGGCGCCAACGGGAAGACCAGAAGCAGAGAAGGTCAATGAAGCTGGAGTGCCAGTGGTAAGAGTGGCTGTAATTGTTGATTGTGCTGAACTTCCTTGAGAGACAGAGAGGTTGCCAGAGTTCCCAAGGGAGAAGTCAAAGGAGGTGGGGGGCGGTGGAGAACCACCCACATACTCATACGCTCCCATGTCAGGAGCGGAGCCTTCCCAGGGCAGATGGACTCCTGCATTATCAGACCATGTGCAGGCTCGATCTAGCGTCATGGCGGTGGCAGTCATGGAAACAATCTTCGCCCGCTCGGCAGAGCCAAGCTCGGCTTCCGCATTCTGGCAGACAGCATCCTTGATTTGAATGGTGTCGGCCACCGCGTCGAGATAACTCACGGGTGAGATGAAATAGTACCGCGGGTCACTGCCGCCGCCGTTTGCTTGGACGGTGAGGGTGGTCGCGTTCGAGCCTGCGCCATTCGCCAGCATCAAGAACCGGCCAGCGTCGGTGGCGGTGCTATCGGCTTGCAGGGTGAAATCATTGGCGGCGAAGCTGGTGGTGGAGAGCGCGGTGAACTTGGGATCGCAGGCCGCTAGCCCAACTTTATTCGTGGCTCCAATCCATGAGGGGGGCGAAGCGTAAGTACCTAATCCAGGCCAACCCGTCCCATTGCATGTACCTGTGTCCAAACCGGTACAACAGGAATATGGAGTCTGGCTTCCCGTGCAGAGTTGGTTGTAATTCCACGCTAATGACGCTCCCAAAGTCTGATTATCCGAGGAAAATGGGCGATAGCAGTTATTATAAGCACCCGGCGTAAACGTGCCACGAGGTAATGTGCCGCCAGAACTATCACCGCCACTATATGCCCCTCGGGTGGTGGAGTATTGTTGAATGATAGAATTAATTAAGCCTTGATAGCGGTCATCGGTTAGTAGACCATGCTCTGAACCACCCCATGAGCTATAACCGTTGTAGTATGTGTCAGCATGCCAGACTTCCGCATGAGCCCCACCATAGGCGCTCGCCCCACCATATTTATGTCCCCAACTAATAAGCCCAACAACATAGTTTCTTGATAGCGCGTCATTATACCAATCACTGCCGCTTGGCATAAACCCGACCGAACTGCATTGATTACCGTTACCAGTCTCATCACCACCACATCTCAGTCCGTTACTATAAGCCACTAGATTACGCCAATGGGCCACATAATCACTTGTCATTCGCCAATCACGGATCACACCGCCAGAAAATCCTCGCTCACCGTTGTTATAGCTCGTGCAGTTTACGCACCACATATTGACATGGCCCGTGAAGCTGAATCCATCCTCTTGGCCACGATTGTCGTCAATGCAATCCGGAAAAGCAGACGAGCCGCATCCAGAGTCATGCACGGTTGCGTTGACGTATGCCCCCCCATCGTTCTTGAGATCCGCCGCGAGACCCGTCAAGAGACCACCCGATTTAACCCCTGAGACAACAATGTTGCTCACCTGCCAATTGTTGTATTGTCCGACCTGCATTCCGAAGTACGTATCAGTGATCTCAATCCAGTCCAGGCGCAAACCCTGATGTGGATTGCCAACAGCAACAACGCCTGTTGGGTTGAAAGAAGAAGCCCAGCACGCCGGGACAATAAAGGTATGAGGTGTTAAACCATGGGTGACGCGAAATCGGGCAGTATCACTACGCCCAAGAATCTGGAAAAAACTGAGCTGGTGAATCGCAACGATACCAGGCCAGTCGCAACCAGTCCCAGCCACGGCTGGTACCACATTTGTAGCGTCGAGTGTGAAGTGGCCGCCTGCCCCAGCCCATTCTGCATTCGTCGCCACCTTGAGCGTGATCCGGCTGCCAGTCGTGCAAGTGTTGGTGTAATAGATAGAATCAAAATCCCACGCCCCTCCCTCCGCGCTTGTCTGGGTCGCGCCGCCCTTGAGATAGATGGTATCGCCACATTTGATCTTGTTTGTTGTTGAAATAGATCCCCAGGTTGAAGAATAAAATCCCGTATCGGCAATGTTTCTTGTCCCCGGTGGATTCTGCCACGGGGTTGAAGGGGATGTGCCGTTATTGGCATTGTTGCCGGTGACCGGGTCCACGTAGTAAACATTTCCTGCCGGTGGCGGTCCGTTGTTCACCGTCACGCCGACGGACGCGCTGATGGCAGTATTCCCTGCGGCGTCGCGCGCGGTGGCGGTCAGGGTATACGGCCCGTCGGGGACGGTGGTGGTGTTCCAAAGAGTGGTAAAGGGGGCGGTCAGTATGTCAGCTATTTGATTGACGAGATCATAGAAGAAGGTGACGCCGGTTACGCCCACATTGTCCGAAGCATTGGCAGTAATGGTGGCATTACCAGAAACCGTGGAGTTGTTGGCTGGAGTGGTGATGGAGACTGTGGGAGGGGTGGTGTCCCCGGCTGGAGCAGCCACTGAGAATGAGATTGGATAATCATCAGGATTGGCATTAGGAGTAGAAGCTGTGTCTTGGCATCTTATGTAGTAAGTATAGGATTGGCCATCTGATAAGCCCGTGATAAGTGTAGAATGACTAGTACTTCCAGTAGTGGAGAAAGTGTCAGACATTGATGCGTACGAAACTCCTGCTGTAGTGGAGTATTTGCAAGTGGCATTCTCATTTGTTGTCACTTGCATTGTGGTTTGAGTAGTATCTGCAGGAAGTTGGCTTGTTGGAGAGCCGTTGGATAAGACTGGCGGAGTGGTGTCGGAAGAAGGAGGAGAGACGGCTGGTCCTGGGTCGCAACTCCCGCACTGCGCTCCTCGGTCTGATTCTTCTCCATCTAATCCAAATCTGCAGATCTCGCAAACTTGTTGGTTAGTGTAGGCTTGGTTGGCGGCGAAACATTCGTCGAGCTGGCCGTCCATGCTTTGAGAGGTACCACTTTGAGATATGGAAAAGTTTCTTGTACTATCCCCTATGCCAGTCGGGCAAGCCAGCGCTGATCCTTCTGTTTTTCCGTCAAAATACATTTGTACTGTCTTTGCAATGTCATTAAACGCAATACCCCAATGGTGCCAAGTATCCACTGGTGCCGATGATTGACCATTCGTGCTACAGCCGCTACCGGCGTTATAGAGCCCATATTGAAGTTGGCCACCGCTTAGGAGTTGAAAACGATAACCGTTTGACGGTGATCCGCTAAGTTTTTGAAATATGTTGCGAACTCCACCGCCACTGGTTCGGCGTGCCCAGCAAGCCATAGTTAGGTTGCTGTTAAAATCTAATTTTCCGATACCACCACAGGTCGCGTCTGAACATTCTAGATACTCTCCATTGGCAATACTGAAACTCGCCGCTCCACTTCCTTCCATTTTGTTAGTAGCATCTTGGCTAACGGTATTTACATCACTTAAATTACAATCTGCCCCACAGCTTCCTCCTGTGGCATATCTTGTGCCGCTCGGTTCATCCAGATTCCACCAAGCGACGACGGGGTTGAGACAGACTCCCCCAGAGCAATCTGTGTCTGATGTGCAGGTATTGTTGGCGTTTGTTCCTCCATAACAGCTTTGGATGGTGTAGTTGTGGCGGATGGTCTGGGCGGCGTGAACCGCGCTTGTTAATGTTTGTTCCCCAATATCAGTCGGAGAGGAATAATGAGATATGCTGACTAGAGAGAGAACGCATGCTACGAACAGCAAAAACCAATGCCAGAACTTGTGCTCTGGCCGCTCGTGCCAGCGGTGATAAGCTAATGAGCGATTAAGCAGGGATTGATGCCAAGAAGAAATCATATATCTGTTTGAGACATTGTATGCCCTATCCTCCAAAGCCTATCTTCTCTAGGTCACTATCCGTAATCCCCAACCCTTGTTCTCTCATGATACGGAAAGCGTCATGAGGGCGGCCAAGGTAATGGCGCTTGAGGGTGACAGGGTTCACGTACCAGGCCTCGCCATGGGATTCAACTTGTAAAAGGATGCGGCCAGAGACATGGGTGAGAGTACGAGACAGAGCGGTCTTTTGAGTAGGTTCTGGGATTTTGGAGAGGTTGGTATTGGTGATACCGAGCCCTTGCTCTCTCATGATTCTGAAAGCGTCAGAGGGGCGGCCAAGGTAGTATCTTTTAAGAGTGTTGGGGTTCACATACCAAGCTTCGCCCTTGCTTTGGACCTGTAAAAGAATACGGCCAGAGAGGCGTTTGGCCAGAGCTAGGTCAAGGGTGGCCATGGTTGGTTTGATCATGGTTAGATAATAGTTCTGATTCTTGGAATCTCCGGCCGAGAGGACAAAGGAGGGGGTGGTGTAGGGGCGATGATTGAACTTGGCCATGGTCAAGGTGTAGGTGCCGGGCAGGAGATTCTCAAAGCGATAATGGCCAGCGGTGTCAGTGGTAGCAGTCAGAGTGATAGTGGTGGTTTTCAGGGTGACTGTGGCTCCGGAGAGAGAGGTACCACCCAAACGGTCAGCCGTAATGAGGCCGCCAAGAATGGCAGTGGGGGAGGTGTTAAAGGTGTTGGTGCCGGCCGTGGGAGTAACCCCTCCTGAAGAAGGACTCATGGCCTCGGAGTAATTGCCGGCTCGGTCCAGAGTAAAGAGAGAGTAGGAGTATGATTGACCATTGGTGAGGTTGGTGTCTGTAAAAGAGGCGGCGGTGCCTTCATAGACCAGAGTGCCATCAGTCAGAGAAGCGGGAGCGGTTGTGCCGAGTTTGCGGACAATGGTGGTGCGAACAAAGTCAGGGTCAGTTGGGTTAGTCCAAGTGAGGCGCGCTTCACCACTCGCCGCCTGGACCTGAAGACCAGCCACTGAAGCGGGCGGGGTGGTGTCTGGAATATATCCCCCTCCGCCGCCGCCTCCGCCGCCAGAGGCAGGCGGAGCAGTGGTTGAGGCTTGAATGATGTTGGAGATAGCCGAGGTGAGACTGGCGTCATCTGTTGATTTGAGGGCCAGATAGTAGGTGGTGGCTGGACTAAGGCCGATCGCGGAGTAGGTCTCGCTTCCTCCTGATGGTTTGGGAGTGGGTAGCCCTGTCAAGCGGGTGGCTTGGGAGAAGCTGGTGTCGGTCAAGGGTGAAGTAGAGAAACGCAGGTCATAGCTTGCGGCTTGGCCTTGATTAGCATCGTCACCAGAAGAGGTCCAAGAGAGGATGAGAGAGGTTGGAGCAACGCTGGTTGAAGCAAGATCGGTGATGGCCGAGGGGGCTAAAGTATCGGCTGGGGGCAGGGTGCGGAAGGTCTGGTTTAAGAAAGCGGTTTCATTGCCCGCATTATCCTTGATTCTTACTCGGTAGTTGTAGAGAGTGTCTGATTGGAGATTGGTGAGGGTAATAGCATGGCTGGTTTGAGCGCTCGCTTGGTTTTGAGCGGTGGAGCCGTATTGGGAAGTAACACCATAGTCCAAAGTGGCAGTGGTGGGTTCAGAGGTGGTAAAGGTAATAGTTACGGCGGAGGAGGTCAGAGAAGATGTAGCTGGGCTCGTGGTAAAGGTCGGGGCGGTAGTGTCAGAGATAGTCAGGGTAAAGGTGGTGGTTTTGGTGGTGCCGCCGCCTTGAGCAGTAATGGTAATGGTAGAGTTGCCCAAAGGAATAGAGGCAGAGGTGTTGATAGTGAGGGTGGATGAGCAGTTTGGTGAGCAGGAGACAGGAGAGAAAGAGGCAGTCGCGCCAGTTGGCAATCCTGTGGCAGAGAAGTTGAGAGAAGCTGGTGTGCCATTTACCAGAGTGGCTGTGATTGTGCTTATGCCAGAGCTTCCTTGACCTACTGAAATGTTGCCAGAATTAGTAATGGAGAAGTCGAAAGAGGCGGGAGGCGGCGAGCCAGTGGAATATTCATCCGCGCCGGCATCAGGAGCAGAACCAGAATACGGCAATGAAACAGCTGTGCCCGGGGGCGCTGTAATGGGCTGACTTACTGTAATGGCGTGAGTGCCATAATCCACCAAGACTACCGAAACATCTTGTGTACCCACACGAATCGTATCGGGTGTTAAAAGACCGCCCCATCCATCTTGGAAATACCACGAGTTGCCAACCGTAATAGTAGTCGCATTGGTTTGAGAGATGACTGTTGTAAGCGCCTGTCCCCCGTCGATGGCGGCACTGCTGGAGGTGAGGGTAAAGTTCTGTGTCGCAGGATCTGTAAAGAGTTGCGTTTGGGTCTGGGTGGTCACTTTTCCATTCGGTTCTTGTCCCAATGCCTGATTAAAAGCAACAAGGCCGGCCGCATTTGGAGTAAAAGTCCTATTGTAATTATTGGGGGCATTTACATTGATGGCTGAGGGATTTCCAGCAAGGAACTTGTAGAGGTTTGAATCGAACACTACCGAGGTAGTATCAGGAACTGCTTTATTAGCGATATTGAGCGTATATCCCCCTGAGTCGACAAAGAAATTATTTTTTATCTGCAGTCCTTCGAAGTTCAAACCATTCACATTGTCCCCATTACCCCAGACTTGCACCGCCTCACCGCCCGGATTCACCACGGTATTGTGATAGACAGCGATCTTTGAAGGTCCTTCATATAAGACAATGCCTGTTCCTATTAAAGTATTTCGACGGATGATACTGTAAAGTGGTTCGTTGTTCATTTTGACGGCCACATCCTGCGGTCCTGACACCCTGTTGCCTTCATAAATCAAATGATGGGAGGGGGACACCAACGTGTTCGTGCCGCCCGCATCGATGGAATCTCCGCCGCAAGGCGGCCCACTGGGCCCGCAATTATCACGAACGATATTGTTGAGCACCGCTACATATGGAGTATCGTTAATCTGAATCCCATCGTAATTACTGGCGCCGACGTTGTTGTACACTTCGTTATCTTTAAAAGTGAAGTAGCCGCCGGGACAGTTGTTTACCATGAGCCCTGCTTGGTAGTTGTGGTGTGACTTAGAATTAATGACGCGGCTATTACTTCGCACATTCACACCGAGGCAATTGAATGTTAGTCCGCTAAATCCGTTGTCATGGATGTTTACATTATCAACAATAATTCCTACTGGTCGTGCTGCATAAATACCCATCCATGAAGAATTTATAATTTCTATATCAGAGATATTAATATAGGATGCTGTTGCATCGAGGGATAGTATGCCGAAGTAGCTTTGTAGCACAATACCAGTTCCATCAATAACCGCTGTTTCTCCGGGGTAGCTCTTAAATGTGATAGGGCTTCCAGCCTGACCGGAGCGAGTCATGGTTATTTTTTCGTTGTACACCCCACCGCGGATCAAAACTGTATCTCCGGAATTGACCATATTTGCCGCTTTTTGGATGGTCCGCCATGGCTGTGTTTGAGTTCCTGAGTTTGTATCGCTTCCGGTCGTTGCCACATAGTAGACATTCCCCACCGGCGAAGGCCCGTTACTCACCGTCACACTGATGGGCGCAGAGTTGGTGGAGAGGCCAGCCACATCTCTCACTCGGGCGATCAGAGTATGTATTCCATTTGGAATAGCTGAAGTATTCCAGAGAGTGGTGAAGGGAGAAGTTAGTATATCAGCTATTTGATTAACCAGGTCATAGAAGAAAGTAACGCCAGCGACGCCAGAGGTGGTCTGCCCTGCCACTGTGGGGTCAGAAGCATTTGCGGTAACAATTGTATTGCCAGAAACTGTAGAGTTGTTAGCTGGAGTGGTGATGGAGACTGTGGGAGGAGTGGTGTCGGGAGATGAAACATTTACCGTTAGAGTGAAGGTGGTGGTTTGCGTTGCTCCTCCGCCTTGAGCTGTAACAGTGATGGTTGAATTGCCAGTGGGGGTTGAAGATTGGGTGGAGATTGTGAGAGCGGTTGAGCAGTTGGGGGTGCAGGATACTGAAGAAAATGACGATGTAGCGCCAGTTGGCAGACCAGCCGTTGAAAAGCTAAGAGAAGCCGGAGTTCCAGTGGTTAGGTTGGCAGTGATAGTATTGATTGCGGTGTTCCCTTGGGTGACTGATATATTTCCACTATTGGTGAGTGAGAAATTGAATGCCACTGGAGCGGCAATAGAAAATGATATTGTATAGTCAGATGTGTTTGGGTTGCCAGCAGCATCTTGGCATCGGACATAGTAATTGTAGGAAGATCCATTGGTAAGGCCTGTGATAGTAGTAGAGTGTGTGGTACCTCCTGTGGTAGAGAATGTATTTGGAAGAGAGGCATAAGAAGTATTGGGAGTTGTGCCATATTTGCATGTGGCATTTTCATTTGTCGTTACTTGCATTGTGGTTTGAGTGGTGCCAGCCGAGAGCGTTCCTGATGGTGAGCCGTTGGATAAGACTGGCGGAGTGGTGTCAGATGGAGCTTGAACAGTAAGCGTAAAGCTCGTGGTTCGCGAGAGACTGCCATCAGTACCAGTGACAGTAATAGTTGAATTGCCAGTGGGTGTTGAGGCTTGAGTGGTTAGAGTAATGGTTGTGGTGCAGGTGGGAGAGCAAGAGGCGGGAGAAAAGGAGGCCGTGGCGCCTGTGGGCAGACCAGAGGCAGAATACGAGATAGATTGGGCTGATCCAGAAGAGAGCGTGGCGGTGATGGTATTAGTGATAGATTGACCTTGAGTGACTGAGATATTGCCAGAGTTTGCAAGAGAGAAATCAAAGGAGGGGGGAGGAACGCCGCCCAGAGGAGTATTCATTTCTGTCTGGATCTCGGCTTGTGAGAGCGCGCGGTTGTAAATGCGAAGATCGTCCAAAAGGCCACTCCAGTTTTCATTCCAGTTGTCTGTCCCGATACGAAGCGGGGTGGCAGTGGTCACTGGTGCAGCGGTCTCGGTTTTGGAGAAACGCTCCCCGCCATTAATGTAGACCTTGCCTGTATTGGTCGCATCATCAAAGGTAAAAGCCACATGGTACCAGGTGTTGAGCTGGAGTGCGGCGCCAGTAGTGCGGAAACGACGCCAGTTACCGGCCGGGGACTCAAAACCGCCTTCGAGCTCTGTGCCGTAGGTCTGGAGGTAGTAGTTGGTGCAGTCTCCTCCCTTACAAAGAATGGTTTTCCAAGTTACAGAAGGAAGTGAGGTGGGATAAATCCAGGCCGAGATTGTCCAACTGGTCAGATCAAGAGAAGCCGCGTCAGGAACGTTGACATAATCATTGGCGCCGTCAAAAGAGAGCGCATTGCCATATTTTCCGGTGGTCCAAGTAGGGCCGTTGGCAAGAGTGCCGGTATTATTGTTTCCTGAAATATCAGATGCGGTCGTACCCGTTCCCTCATCAAGTGCCCAGCCAGCTACGAGTCCGGAGACTTGAGCTTGTACTCTATAGATAGATAGTGGATTGGTAAGATCTAACGGTAAATTGTCATTTGAAACAGCCAACGACAAGGTGAGGACAGAAAGAGAAACAGCCATAGCAATAGATAGCCATGACCAGCGAGCTGGAACGTGAGAAAAAGATTGATTAAACTTAAGGAGGTTCACATTTTTTGACTTTGATTTTTGTTTTACTAAATAAGCACCAGAATTTCTGTATATATTATATTATAGCATAAAAAATTATAAAAAGCAAATTTTCTTAAATACAAAAAATAACAAGATCACCACTAAATGATCTTGTCGAGTCTGCAAATGCTTTTGGATTACTCCACTATGGTCGGTGTTGAGGAAATAATTTTGTCAACAATGCCGTACTTTTGAGCTTCCTCGGCGGTCATGAAATAATCACGATCTGTGTCCTTTTCAACTTTAGCCACGGACTGTTTAGTATGGTGGGCCAAAATACGGTTTAGGCGGTCACGAATGCGTAAAATATGTTCAGCGCGAATTTTAATGTCCGTGGCTTGGCCTTCGGCGCCGCCCATCACTTGGTGAATCATGATCTCGGCATTGGGCAAAATAAATCTTTTGCCGCGCGTGCCAGCGGCCAGCAACACGGCGCCCATGCTGCCAGCCAGACCAACGCAAATGGTAGCCACGTCGGCTTTAACGTACTGTATGGTGTCATAAATAGCCAAGCCAGAAGTAACTGAACCACCCGGCGTATTGACGTAGAGTTTGATATCCTTTTTAGACCCGTCGGAGTCCAGGAAAAGCAACTGGGCGATGACGGTATTAGCCACGTGATCATCTATGACATCTCCGAGAAAAATGATGCGCTCTTTAAGCAGGCGCGAATAAATATCGTAGGCGCGCTCACCATAGGTGGATTTTTCAATGACAGTAGGAATGAGAACCATATGTAGTGTTAGGATAGTGAAAATAATAACAAAAGTAAAGACCTGGCCATCCCCTAGCGCCAAATCAGCTGTAGGCCATAAGCCGTAGAGCCATAATATCTTATACTATTCGCCAGCCTTGTTCGGTGCGCACAAGTCTGCCCGGCACCGTAAATCCAGCTGCTTTCTTGTGGCCGCCACCGCCAAGAGCAGTGGCCAATTTAGATACGTCTATGTCATCTCTGGTCGTTCGCAAACTACCCTTGATCTGATTATCTAATATTTCTGTCAATACCATGGTCGCCTTGGTATCTGACAGGGAACTCAAAAAATTCGCCAACCCATCAATCGCTTCATCGCTCAAGCCATGACGCTTGAAATCTTCCTGAAGAATAATAGTTGCCACAATGCCCCAGCGATCATTCCTCTCTAGGCGCGAAAGAATCAATCCCCACAACTGTAGTGCCTGAAGCGGTTGATGGCGGTAAAGACCGCGCCACACTTGGCGAACTTCCGCTCCTTTGGCGTAACACTCAGCGGCAATCGTTAGAGCGCGCATAGTGGTGCCAGCGTTTGAAAAATTGTCTGTGTCGGCCACAATGCCAACTAGAATTGATGTCGCAATATCCGCATCAATGGCCCACCCACCCAGTTTCAGAATATCATAAACAAGAACGGCCGTGGCAGACGCCATTTCATCAATAAGATTAACCGTACCAAACGGTTCATGAACATGATGATGATCAATATTTAAAAGCCGGCCGCCATTTTGAACATATGCTTCAAGCTTTGATTGTATACCAGTACGATGGATACTGCCAGCGTCTGTCACGATGGCCAAATCGTAATGTTCAAGATTTAGCTTATTGCCGTCATTCTCAATGACTCTGCCTTTCACTAAAAATTGCAGAAAAGTTGGTATAGCTGACGCGCAAAAAATCGTTGGCTGAACTCCCGCTTTCTCCAAAGCGTGAACCAAAGCCATGGTTGAGCCCAAGGCGTCTGCGTCAACACTTTGCAAAAGAATAAAGATTGGATTTTTGGCTCCCAGCAACGCTTCTAAAGCTTTGCGGTAATGAGAAAATACCGTCATTTAAGTGTGGTTAGATAATGAAACTTATTTGTGTACTCCCCGCAGTCCTGCCCTGGCGGGATGGGTATCTCTATTTTCATTCTTCCGAAGCCCCGCACCATCCTTTGCCACCTCCTTCGTCCCGCACTGCGGGACTTCAGACGGTCAAGAAGTCTTGAGGGGTTCTCCATTCGCCTAAGCCCCCGCAGCAACCTGCCTGCCACCTGCCTGCCGGTAGGCAGGGACCACAGGATCTCCGGCGAAGGAAAATAATGCCCGGTGAGAGTTTTGCTCTGGCAAGTACGGTCTCCGCCGCAACGACCGGGGTTAACTGGTGTCACGAAGAGAATCTAAGAGCTCTTCCACGCCAGCCGCCCGCACATCTGCTTCATCAATGAGAAAAACAATTATGGGTACGGAATGAGTTTCCAAATCGTGATAAAGCGAACGGCGTATTTCCGGCGCCATCTTGCGGAGACTCTCCAGAATACTACCTCTAGTATTTTTGGGCAAGATGCTGACGTAAACTTTGGCCTCATGTAAATCCGGTGTGGTTTCAACACGAGTAATAGTCACCAAAACACCGGGTGGCGATTCAAAATTGAAAAGTAAAAATTGACTAATCCTCTCCCGCAACAGCGAATTCATTTGCTCTAAACGACGAGACATAACAATTGAAAACTCTAAATTCTAATATCGAATCTCTAAGCCCATACGAAAGTACGAAATGAATACGAACATACGAAATACGGCTTGTCCAAAGAATAGATTATTTTTCGTACCTTTCGTATTGTTTCGTAATTTCGTGACTATATTTCATTATTCCTGATTCATTATTCTTAATTTTAACTCAATGTTCTTGTCCGCTCCTCCTCTTGATAAAATTCAATATTGTCTCCAGCCATAATTTTGGTTATCGTGGCGATTTGCGCTCCGCATTCAGTTCCAGCAACAGCTTCCTTAATCACTTCTTTGCCGGCCTGCAAACGCTCAACTGCGCCATCGCCGACCACTTCCCCATGACGCAAAATTCTAGCCTTAGCGGATTCTTTAATCATGCCATTGTCAACGCGCACGCCGACAATCTGCCATTGGGACTCTTGTCGAAAAACAGCCACGACCGTGCCGCGACCAAGATCAGTGCTAATAATCTCGGGTGACAGTTTTTCAGAGAGTCTCTCCTTAAGATCATCAAGCAAATTATAAATGATGTCATAAATTTTTATTGTCACTCCTTTTTCCTGAGCCAAATCAGTGGCTTCACGCGTTACCTGAACATGAAATCCAGCAATCAGTGCCCGACTTGCCTCGGCGCGCAGAACATCGGCATCGGTAATATTCCCCAACCCCTTGCTAATGACCTGAATCCCGACTTCTGGATGCTCAATTTTAGCGATTGACTCAATAATCGCTTCCAAAGAACCTAAAACATCGGCCTTAAGAAGAACCGGCACAGTCACTTTGGCCACGCTGGATTCTTCCGTGCGAATCATGAGCTCTGCTGCGGCGCCGCGCCTGACCTGTTTCTTTTTTACCGGCGACAAGTATGATATTTTTGGATCGCCGGATTCCAAAATATCTCCAACTTCAGGCGCTTCTTTTAATCCTAAAATACGTATTGGTGTTGATGGCGCCGCGACCATAATAGTTTCGCCATGATAGTCTCGAAGTAATCGCACTTTGCCAATCAAAGTACCCTCTTGAATAACCAAATCGCCGAACCGCAATGTGCCATTTTGCACCAACAATGTTGCTACTGGTCCTTCACCACGATCTATGTGCGCCTCAATTACCGTACCCAAAGCACGTGCTGATGGATCGGCAACAATTGTATCTTTATGTAACTCGGCGACCAACAATAAAACCTCCAAAAGATGCTCAATCCCCTCTCCTGTTTTGGCCGAGAGCGGAACAATAATTGTCTGACCGCCCCAGTCTTCCGGGATAAGGTTCATTGCTCCCAACTCCTGTTTTACTTTTTCTATATCAGCTTCTGGTTTATCAATTTTATTTACGGCTACCACAAACGGCAAACCGGCACTCTGAATGATTGATAGCGCTTCTTTGGTTTGCGGCTTAATTCCATCATCGGCAGCCACAACCAAAATGGCAATGTCAGCCACTTTGGCGCCGCGCGAGCGCATGGCCCGAAACGCTTCGTGGCCGGGCGTATCAATGAATGTTAAAAGTCTATTATTCTTCTCAACCTGATAAGCGCCAATATGCTGGGTAATGCCGCCAGCCTCTCCGGCCACAACATTGGTATGACGGATAGTATCAAGAAGTTTTGTTTTACCATGATCGACATGGCCCATCACTACAATCACTGGCGGGCGCGGCTGCAATGTTTTTGCTTCGGCCAGGGCTGTTTTAATTTTTTCTTCAATCGCCACCGTACCCTTATCGCTCGCCGCTTCAGTACTACGCTTCACGGAAAATCCTAAATCTTCAGCCACAATGGCCGCCGTATCAAAATCCAGCCTTTCGTTGACCGACGACAGAATGCCGTTTTTCATAAGTTCCGTCATAAGCAACGGCAAAGACAAGTGAAGGGCTTGGGCAAATTCACGAACTGTTAAATATGACGGAATCTGAACCTCCTTGGGCGCCTCCTGAATGGCTTGGTCTATGGCCGCCTGCTTATCGCGAACGGCCTTATCTTCCAACTCGCGCATTAAAGACGGCCATTTTTGTAAAATGGATTCGGCCACACGGTCGTCCACTTTGATGGCGCGTCGACCAACGTCAAAGCCAATCTTTGGGAGCATATCCCTAAGATAGTTTGGCGAAACATTGAGTCTACGAGCTAGTTCTGATACATTCATATAAGATAATTCAAAAGGCAAAGGTCTCAGCCCAAGGCTGATCCCTGCCCGACGGCAGGCGGGCGCCTCCGGGCGGGAAAATGCAAAAGTTTAAGTCAAAAGTTATGGACAGTTATTAAACTAAACTCTTGTTAAACAACAGTTGTCGAAGTATACTGAAAAAAATTATGTCTGTCAATCACACAACCACACCTCTTTCTGAATTTCTGTTTATTGACAAACCCATTGGACCAACATCGCACGACGCGGTAGAAACCATAAGGTCCATGCTTGGCGGTCACCGCGCCGGCATAAAGGTTGGTCACGCGGGCACGCTTGACCCGCTTGCCTCTGGACTGCTCATTCTAGGACTCGGAGCAGCCACTAAGCTGCTTGGTCGCTTGGTTGGTTTGGATAAAACCTATGAGGTAGAAATCACTCTTGGCGCGACATCGACCACGGACGACGCGGAGGGGCCCATTGAGCCATCAGCTGTAATCCTTAAGCCGCCGATTGCAGAGGTTGAACAAGTGTTAAGAAAATTTATCGGCGAGCAGAAACAAATCCCGCCGGCTTTCTCCGCCAAAAAGCAGGGGGGACAACGTTTATATAAAATTGCACGGCGTGGCGGCAATGTTAACATAAAACCGCATTATATTACTATTTATAAAATTAAACTTAGTCAATATAAATACCCAAAGTTACGACTGATTATTCACTGTTCATCAGGCACGTATGTTCGAGCGCTCGCTCGCGACATTGGGCAAGCGCTGGGCACCGGCGGGTATGTGTCGCGCCTGCGGCGCATCGCCATTGGACCATTCACCGTTGCTGAAGCACTCCCGGTATCAATTGATCAGGATACGCTGCGAGCCGCACTGCGCAATCCTGATATCATTCTATCCACAACGCAAGAATGGATTAAAAAGGAGGCCCGGAGCTAACTCTGACGTTAAAGAAAACTCCGGGCCATTCTTTGCTAACGTGGAGCGCCGCGGTCAGGATGCAAGAGCTGTTCCACCCTATGAAAAACCACTTTGCAGGATGGTACGTCTCCTGTTGATCTTACCCCCACATGGTGGTAAGAATTTGACCAGGGAACGGTCAATGCTAACCCCAGCAGCGTCCCCCCGCCGGATGCTGGTGCGGCAAGGTTGCAGTTGTAACGGTAGATGAACGACCGTTGCCACTCTCTGGTGCAATGTCTCACCGCCGCCGCGTAATCTCTTTGTGCATGTTCGCACCACTCAATGGCGCGGCGTTCGGCCACGCGATACGGCGTGAGCGTGCGCACCAGGAACAGAATGATCAATAAGAGGACGATCGTCAGCAACACCTTGAACGGCACGCCTCTGGATATCCGTGCAGTACCCATCATTACCTCCTATGTTGTCAACTGGCCCGTTTACTCGGACCGGAGTGCCCCTCGACGCGGCCAGCACTCGTAGTGATGGCCGCCATCCGTCGGTTGCTCAATCTAATTGAAGATGCTTAATGGATGGAATGTTCCATCCCTTGGCATCCTCAACAACGACATTGCGGTCTAAGTCGCAGGAAATGGCGCTGGTGTGGTTGATGCCGCGCAAAGCCTCTTCTTCGCTGGCAAACTGCGCCACGTGCAAATGGTGCACTATGCGATAATTATCAACCATTTCCAAGCCGCAACGGTAGAAAAGTTCCCCGACTTGAACAGGAAATCCCCAATTGCCACAGTAAAATCCAGCGTTCGTCGGCCCCCCGATAGCGCAAAGCCCGGTAGTATAGGAAAGAGCCAACTCCTCTCGGAGTTTTGCAATTCTCCCATCTACGGCGGCTATCACAAGATGGACTAATCCTATGGCTAATCCTATGGCTACCATGAGGATAAGTCCTCTGGTAAAAATTACCACCCAAGCAGGAAGAAAAGTACTGCTTTCCTCTTTAATCACCTCCTCCATTGTCTCCTCCTTTTTTGGCTGTAATGAGCATTCCTCTACTTAAGATCGCCTAAACCAATCTTGCCATCTATGATAAGGTGCGTCAAGAATGGCAGTGTCAAGAATAGCTGTTGACTGTCTTACAAAAGATGCTATGATAGTTAAGGTTATATTATTAACTAAACTTTCTAACGGGGTATGCCCCGTTAGAAGTCTGGCTCAATACAATAATCAATCTTAAACTTATGAGACAATCTATTAAACAACCAGCAACCTTAATTACCACGGAAAATAAAATTCTCTCAGGAATTTTATTTTACCAGGACTTCTAACGGGGTATGCCCAATAAACCATCATCAATCAAAGATCTACGGCAATCAAAAAAAAGGATGTTCATCAATCGTAAAGTTAAAGACGACTTAAGGCGCGTCATCAAAAAAGCTCGTCGCCTAACCGAGGTTAAAAACGCCGCCGCGCAACAGCTTTTAAAGACAACAGTTAAAATGATTGATAAGGCCGTACACAAAAAAGTCTTGAAAAAAAATGCCGCGGCTCGCACCAAATCACGACTGATGAAACTTTGGCATAAATCCCGTTAGAAATTCCCGCGGGGTATTGCGACCCCCAAGGGAATTGCTCCGAGTGATAACCCCCGCCCCGCCGTGGCGGGGCGCGGTATTTCTAACGGGATAAACGCGCCTCGTAACTATAAGTCCCTAAGATTGGTTCAAAGAAGACTTGGTTAAAAAAGTAAGCAGTAAAGTTTTAAAATCACCAGTGGAACTTTTTAGATCTATATCCACTTTCATAAGATCAGCATAAATTTTCTTTAACCGCTTAATATCAGATCGCCGCGCCGTTGCCCAAAGCCTTTTCACCATATAAGGATGGATTCCGGGTAAGGTTGGGGCAGAGCGGCTGGCTGGCGCCTCCGCCAAGAGCAGTAAAACGCGCAGTTGTTTTTCCAGCAAAGCAATTAATTGTTGCGGGGCCAATTCGCGAGCTAAATGTTCCATTAGCATAGGAGCACTTTTTTTTAAATCACCGCCTATGACTGCGTCAGTAAAGGAAAATATATTATCATCAAACGGCTCCTCGGCCATCAAAGCAACTGCTTTTTCGTCCATCATAACTCCCGCCTCTAGGTAAGCGTCTATTTTTTGAATCTCATTTGATAGTTTCCAAAGATCGTTGCCGGTTGAAACGATTAATCGTTTCACAGCTCTCGGGTCAATCCGCCGCCCGCGGCCGCGCCACTCATCCTCCACCCATTGTTCAAGCTCACGGCCCTGGAGCAAAGCAAAACGCAAAAGGTGCGCGTGCTTAACCAGCCAGGCGTGGAGGTGATTTTTTGTCGTTGGCTCTTCGCCCTCAAAAAAGATAACGATGTTGTCTTCGCCTTCTTTGCGTTCTTGTTCGCGCTCAAGGGCACCAAAGACAGCCTCAAGAACTTCCAATTTTTTGTGCGATAAAACATTTTCAAAAATCATAAGCCGACGCCGCGCCAAAAGCGGCTGGCTCTCAAGATAATGACGCACCCCTTCAAGCGTGAGTGTCGCGCCATTGACGGTGCGCATATTAAGACCGCTTGGATCAACTTCTTTTAAGAATTTATCCTTGAGCTCACGGAGCTTCAGCCGCGCGCGATATGTGTCAGGACCGGTGATTAAAAAAACCATACCCCGTTAGAAGGCCTTCCCATAAAAAATGTTCTTAACATTTTTTATGATAAGATAAACTGTTGAGTAAATAATCATAGCAACATTAGCGTTTAGAGAATATAAGGTAATCCTTAAGACGGCCTTCTAACGGGGCATACTTACAGCTTATTGCTTACAGCTCTATGGCTTTCAAGTCTCCCCAATTATCGCCAACCTTTAGATGCGCCTCAATTGGCGCTTTTAATTTAATTACTGTTTCCATCGCCTCTTTGACAAATATGGCAACTGGCCTTACATCGCTCTTGGGCACTTCCAAGACCAGCTCGTCGTGAACTTGCAAAACGAGTTTAGCCTCTGCACTAATGGCTGACAACCCCTGATAAACTCTAATCATGGCTAGTTTCATGAGATCGGCAGCCGTACCTTGAATGGGCATATTCACGGCCATACGTTCGGCGGCGGCGCGCACTTGCGCCACGCCGGATTTAATCTCCGGTAAATAACGCCGCCGGCCAAAAAGTGTTTCTACATACCCCATTGATTTGGCTATAGCTTTCGTCTGCTCCAGATATTCTTTAAGGCCAGAAAATGTTTGAAAATATTTAGCTATAAACTCTTGCGCCTCCTCGCGACTAAGCCCAGTGCGTGCGGACAGTCCCCACGCGCCCATGCCATACATCACGCCAAAATTAATTTCTTTGGCGGCATATCTCATTTCTTTGGTAACCTTGCTTAGCGGCACATTATGAATGGCGGCGGCCGTGGCGGTGTGAATATCTTCATGTCGCCTAAAAATATCAAGCATGGCTTTGTCTCCCGAAAGCGAGGCCACTATTCTTAATTCAATTTGCGAATAATCAGCCGACAATAATTCTTTTCCCTTCTCGGCCACAAAAGCCCGTCGTACTTGCTGTCCAAGCTCGGTGCGTATGGGAATATTTTGAAGATTGGGGTCCGAGGAAGACAAACGACCCGTGGCCGTTACTGTCTGATTAAAACTCGTGTGTAGACGATTAGTTAGTGGATCTATCAACACTGGTAGGGCATCTAAATAAGTAGAAATTAATTTTGACAATTCTCGATGTTCAATAATAAGTTCAATGATTGGATGAACGCCTTTTAGTTTTTCCAGCTCCATAGCCGCCGTTGAAAGTCCGGTCTTTTTCTTGCCAATGCCTTCGCTAGGTATATTTAATTTCTCAAAAAGCACTTCTTTCAACTGCTTAGGGGAAGCCACGTTAAACTCAACACCAGCCAACTTATAAATATGTTTTTCCAGCAAGACCAAACGTTTTGCCACGGATTTCTTGATCTTGGCTAAAACTTTGACATTAAGCTTAATACCATTTTCTTCCATAGCAGCGAGCATCGGTACTAGTGGCATTTCAATATCACAAAAAAGCTTAACTAGCCTAACCGCTTGCAGCTCCGGCTCAAATTTTTCTTTGAGGCGCCAGGTATAATCGGCATCCTCACAGGAATAATCGGCTAAGTCTTTTACGGGAACTTCTCTCATCTGTTTTGGGGGCTTCTTGTCGCCAATCAAACTGGTAATCGGAATCATGCGATGGCCTAATTCAGTAAAAGCCAAAGTATCAAGAGCGTGCGCTCGCGACCCCGGATTCAAAAGATAAGAAGCGATCATGGTATCGCCAGCCGCGCCCTTTATTTTAATCCCGGCGCGCGACAAAACTTCAATGTCATATTTTAAGTTGTGTCCCCATTTCATTATTTTTTCATCTTCCAGCAATGGTTTTAAGCTTTGCAAAAAATCTGAATGCCCGTCAGTAACAACATAATAGGCCTCGTGAGCGCGCCACGAAAAACTGACTCCCAAAAGATCGGCCGCGAACGGATTAAGGCCCGTGGTTTCGGTATCAATAACGAAAACTTTTTGCCGTTTGAGCTTTGCTAAAAATAACTGGAAGGCCTCATTATCGTTCACCAACACATAATTCTCATCTATTGACGAATTTCCCTTAGCCACCGCCTCCGTCGTCTGTTTTGCCGCGGGAATCTTATTCAAAAGAGATTTAAATTCTAACTCTTGAAACAATTTAACTACTTTTTCCTCATTTGGTTCTTGACGACGGAAGTCGTCTAAAGAAAAACTAATCGGCACATCGCGAACAATCTCCGACAACTCACGGCTCATCATCGCTTCTTTTTTATGCTCTAGCAGAATATCTTTAAGCCGCGGTGTCAATGGCGGCTTGATTGTCTTTATTTTTTCTAAACTTTCATAGAGTTGGGCCACTGTTCCATATTCTTTAATCAGCGCAACCGCCGTCTTTTCCCCAATACCTTTAACGCCGGGAATGTTGTCAGAAGGGTCGCCCCGCAAGGCCCGATATTCAACAAGCTCTTCAGGGTTCAAACCATAACGCTCTTTCACTGCCGCGGCATCATAGACAATCGTGTCAGTCAAACCTTTTTTCAAAGTATAAACGCGCGTGTGATCGTCAACCAACTGAAGTGTGTCTAAATCTCCAGTAACTATGATGGTCGGCAAGGCCGCTTTTGATGCAACTTCAGAAATAGTGCCAATAACATCATCGGCCTCAAACCCTTCAGCTTCTACTACTGGAACATGAAAAGCTTGAAGCACCTCTTTCAAAATTGGAATCTGCGCGTAAAGCTCATCTGGTTGCTTGATGCGAGTGGCTTTATATTCGGCAAATTGTTCATGCCGAAAGGTCGGACCGGGCAAGTCAAAAGTAACAACGCAGTGGGTTGGTTTTAAATCCTTCAAGACTTTCAAAAATACCAGCAAAAAACCATAAACGGCATTCACGATTTTGCCGGACTTAGTTGCGAGGGGCGGCAGGGCGTGCCAGGCGCGATGCACTAAAGCATTGCCGTCAATCACCACCAGTCTATCTTGAGAAGACATACTTAATCGGGAATATGGAATATAGAATTTAGAATATAGGAACTACGAACTGTGAGAAAAAATTCAAAAACATCTGTATTCCATATTCAATATTCTCTATTCTCAATCTCACTACACCGCCTTCCTGTCTTGCCTCTGTTTTTCTGGAGGAGGCAAAAGCGATGCTTCATGACAAATCGGACATAACTCGTCGTCTAACTTAACCTCTTGCTCACGCTTGCAATTAGTACAATAGCGTTTAATCTTGGGCACGCGTTCGTGTTTTGGCGATGGCGTGGCAAAAATAGCCATAGATTTTGTACTGAAAATAATGATTAGTTAATTCGGAAACGTGCTTCTTTGAGCGATATAAGAGCGCATTTTATTGCCTGTGGATAAACTGTTTATTTTTAGTAAGGGATGTGGTATACTAAAAATGGAGTTACGGGCGATATACCATATGTTACGTTGAACACTTACAGCTTCCATGCCTCCATTATTATACTTCATTTTGAGCAATTCGCTTAATGAAACGTGCGAAGTTCGCACTTCCTTAAGTGGATAGTTAAAGCGGGTTGCTCCGAGTGAAGTATTTTTTGTTGCAGATATCTTGAATTTTACCGACCTTATTCTTAATAATTTCATACCACGTCCTATTATTATTTTCATACGTTTGAAAAATTGCGTGCGCAACATAATCGGCAATTTGTAAACCGCCGTGAGTATAATGCGGATTATGTCGGTAGTTGATAGAAAGTTTTGCTTCCAATTTTGGATGCACGGCAAGATATTCTAACCGAATACGCTCAACCTCTACTTCAAGTTCTTGCCGCAGTTTTAATTTACTGTCTTTGCGGGAAAAAATAATTTCCGTCTCTTCGGTTTGATGACAAATATTTTTCAGAAGTTGCCCTGCCATCACTCCATACATTCTCCCAGGATTTCGCCTTAAGGGTTCATAACATTTCAGTTTGTCGACCACCAGTGCGTCAATTTTTACATCAAGCGTATTAATAAATTGGTAAAATTTTACCTTAACTTCCGCATAGTCTGTCTGTGCGTGAAAACTATCAAGTGCGTATGCTGAAGAAAATATCTTCAATAACTGAACATCCTTAAGCAGAATTGATTTGAAATCTGTGATGTGTTGCTGTAGCAGAAGCTGATTATTGCATCGCACCGCCGCCAAAACTAAGAATTTTGTTGCCTTTCTAGCTTCTACTAAATTCACACCTCGCGCTGAATAAACCTCCGGCTTCCCGGATTCGTCAATAAAAATATAAGTTCTATCATTTATCGTTTTCATATATAATAATGCAGCTTTGTCTTGGGCACGCGTTCGTGTTTTGGCGAGGGGGTGGCAAAAATAGCTGACATATAATTTTTATTAAAAATGTTAAGGTTGTCTAATTGCCAGCATTAAAATTTTGTATTTTAAGGCCTGGGCGGGAATTGAACCCGCGTATAGAGGTTTTGCAGACCTCTGCCTTACCACTTGGCTACCAGGCCACGAAAGGTGCGGGATTGTCAGACCTCTGCCTGAACTTTATCCGCCTTGGGAGGAACTTGCCTGCCCCGCGCAGTCCCGCCGAGCGGGACGTAGTGGGAACCACGACGCCATATTCTCCATCATCCTAACAAATGCCTTGCTAATGAGCAACTAAACATATATGATAAAAAAATGAAAATCGTAATTTTAGCCGGCGGATCGGGCACCCGCCTTTGGCCGCTCTCTAGAGAACAAAGGCCAAAGCAGCTCATCCCTCTTTTTGGGGGCAAAAGCTTACTGCAAGAAACAGTGGATCGCATACGCCCGCTTGTGCCAGTATCAGACATTTATCTTGTGGTCTCCAATGATTTTCAGGTTTCTGAAGTACGCGCCCAGCTTCCCGACATTTCAGAAAAAAACATCCTCCAAGAGCCGATGGCCAAAAATACGACGGCGGCAATTTGTTATGGCACGGCGGAACTGGTCAGGCGCGGTTATGGCGACGAAACTATGGTGGTGTTATCGGCAGATCATGTTATTCAAAATCCGGAAATTCTACTTGACGCACTTAGACGAGGCGAACAATTCCTTGAGGGCCAAAATAACCACTTAATTACTATCGGTGTTACTCCCACCTATGCAGAAACCGGCTATGGATACATTAAGCGAGGCGAGGAGATTGCGCCCGGCGTGTATGCGACCGACGCTTTCCACGAAAAACCAACTAAAGAAATCGCTGAACAATACTGGCAAAGCGGCCGGCACTTATGGAACACGGGGATCTTCATGTGGAAAGTAAAAAATATTCTTGAACGTCTGCATCTCCATTCGCCTACGCATAAAATTATTACCGAAGCCATTCTCAACAATACCGATCTCGCCGCTGCTTATGACTCTGTGCCCAACATCGCTATTGACTACGCTATTTGTGAAAAAGAAAAAAGATTGGCGGTTATGCCTGTTAATTTAGAATGGCGCGATATCGGCAACTGGCTTGCTCTTAAAGAACACCTGCAAGAAGGCCCTGGAGAAAACATCGTTATGGGCCAACACGTGGGCATTAATACCAAAAACTGCCTCATTATTAATAAAGGCGATCGTTTGATCGCCACGGTGGGGCTTGAAGGATTTGTTATCGTGGACACAGGCGACGCCTTGCTCATCTGCCAGGAAGATCGCGCGCAAGAGCTACGGCAGCTAATAGACAATCTAAAAGATAATGACGAACTAAACGCTTTACTCTAATTAAGGTAATATTCAATTTCTGGGAGGAGGGACTATAAATTCGTATAGAAATTCGTATAGAAAAACAAGCGGTGCTATATTGGATTACATGGCGTTGATGACCAAAGACACGACAACACGCCACCGATGAACAACAAAATCCGAATACCCTGAATAACAGTATAAGTAATTACGTATACTATGAATACAAAACCAAGGCCAGCGAGATTCGTATCCGGCCACTGCAAACTTCGTAACCAACGGGTTGCCATATAACCAACTCCCAATGCAACTAACAAAGTTACAACCACTACACCAAACATCAAAAATTGATTTGACGCGGGCACGCGTCGCAAAGATACTATAGCAAAAAGATAATACAACAGAGATGGCGCTTCAACACCAACTGCACCGATGAACGGCGCTAGCTTTTGATAAGTTGAAATCCTCATCTAATTATTGGTTTACAAATTCAAAACCTTCACATAATCATGAAGGTAGGGAATCTTCCATTCTTCGCCGTGCCAAGCCTTAATAATGGCCATAAGATTAACTACGAGAAGAATAATGCCCCCGAAGAAAAAGACGAACCAACCCAAAATAGGAATTATGCCGATTACCCAAACCAGAAACCAAGCTAGGGCGAGCACTACTCCCTGCTTGGCGTGGAAAAGAATAAATGGATCTTTCTTCCCAAGAATAAACGGCACAAAGGCAAAAATCCAAAAATAACAAACAACGGCTAATGGTCGATTCTTTTTAGTGCCTTCGCTCGCGACTCTTGATTCATTTGATTTATTTTTTCTTGCTGGCATATTAGGTAGTTTAATTATTAACTAGTTTCATATTATCAGATTATTCAATCAAGCGCTAGCCGGATTTGCGCTTACCGCAGTAGGGGCAACTTGGCAATTCCACAAGGCGGGCCTGATTGCAAAAGGTGCATTGTTCTTTAATCTGATGGCCGCACTGCGGGCAAAAATTAACGGCGAGGTCTAGATTGGTTTGGCAGCGCGGGCATTGTTTCAAGCGGAACCGACGAATAGCCACGCGGCGCGGATCAAAGATTCTTTTTTGCAGATAGTATACCGCCCCACCGAATATAGAGAACGACAAAATCATACCGAGGTAAAACACCAAGCTTCTAATAATCTCAAAATTCTGTATCCACCTCCAAAGCACTTCTATCAAACGCGCCAAGAACAAATCCCAGAACCATAGGAGAATAACGCGCAAGAGCAGAACTCCCATAACACCCACGATGGCCGTGAGAATAATAGCATAAGGGCTGTTGCGCTTGAGTTGACGCAGGTAGGCACGCAGGGCTAGAAGAAAGAGCGGCAAAACAAAAATAATCTGTAGCAAGAACACTTTAAATTCATACCAACGCAATCGCCGATGCTGTTCCGCGAAAACTGGCCGATACGCCTCGCGCAACTTATCCTCTATGGCTTTTAGCTCAGCCGAACGCGCGCGCTCGGCAGATATCTTTTGATCAAGCAAAATACTTAATCTTTGTTCTTCTTGACTTGCCACGGCAATCTTACTCTGCAAATCCATCAGCACTTCCTGCGTGGCCGAAGGAAGACCAGCCTGACGCTCCTGCAAGCGCAGGTTGTATTGGCTCTCTAATTCTTCACGGCGCTGACGCACGCGTTCATAGTCTTGACGTTCGGTACCAACTGAATCGTGAATCGCCTTCAAAATAGAGCGGTGCTCTTGATCAAGGGCGGGGATACCAGCCGCGATTTCTAAATCATTAAAACTGCACGGCGGCTCTTCTGGAGAGTATGTTCCGTATTTTTGATAATACCCGGGTTCTTCAGGAACAATTGGCGAACTTACAAATGAGGGGCGATATGTGGTTTCAGACGTGGCGTAAGTCGCACTGCAATAAGAAAGATCAACGGGTCGGCTCGGCACTCGCGCTAAATCATCAATTGCCCGCCAACCAAAAAAAAGGCCGGCGATAAACATGATGATGAGCAACACCACTCCCGTCCACGGCGTATGGCGCTCGCCCTCTTCAAACCCTGGCTCTACTCTTGAGATATCTTCAGATTGACGTTTAAAAAATTTAAACATACCCCGTTATGCTATCTGACCTGTGGCCAAAGCGCGGCTCTTCTCCTTTAGCACCCAGATGACCAAAAGTCCGAAAAGTGCCGTGCGAATTGGCTCGGCCAAAAGATTAAATAATGTCCAAAGTTGATAATAAGCAAATATTTTATAAATAGCAATTACTAAACCTATAGCCAGACCAGTAATAAAAGATTCAACCATGAGGCGCTCGCTATCCTCCTCATAACGTCGCCAAGGAATTAAAAGCAAGGCGGAAAAAGTAATGGCGATAACCAGCCAGTAAAAAATATAAGGAACGGCCGGCCAAACGCTGAACCTTATTCTCAAAAAATACTCATTAAGAACCAGTAAACCAACGCCGGCGAAAATAATAAATGAGGCTGATCTGAATAACCTAATCCTACTGGCTGACTTAATAAACTTGTAAAGTGGCTCTATCTCCATGACAAAAGTATACCTCTTTAAGAGAAAACTGTCACCATCATTTTTCTTTGCTAATTCTATAAAAAGAAGAACCGGCGCCTGATCGATAGAGGGGGCGCCGGTTTAAGTGGGCCATTGGAGCCCGTACAGAAGAAACTCCTCAAGCCTTGCCAGCTCACCCCTCCCAATAAGCTGACGTTATTTGGATTAGCATCATCCTGGCACAACCATAAAAAATGTCAAGACCCCCTTTGCAGGGGGTCCTAACTTTTGACTTTTCCCGCCCGAGGCGGGTCAGCCTTGGGCTGAGCCTTTTGACTTTTGAATTATTAGAAATCCATTCCGCCGCCCATGCCCATACCACCCATGCCTGGACGACCACCGCCCTTTTCTTCCTTTTCTGGTTTATCCGCCACTATCACTTCGGTCGTGAGCAGTGTGGCCGCGATTGAGGCGGCGTTTTCCAGCGCGGTTCTGGTAACTTTCAAGGGGTCAATGATTCCGGCCTTGATCATATCAACGTATTCATCTTTAACCGGATTGTAGCCAATATTCTCGTTCTTGTGCTTTTTCTGCTCTTCCACAATATTGAAGAGAACAATGGAGCCGTCTTTGCCGGCGTTAATGGCAATTTGGCGCAACGGATCCAAAAGAGCGCTGTCAACAATTCCGGTTTCGCGCGAACCTTCCTCTATAAGACTTTTGCCATTTTTGAGCTCAAGGAAAACTTTAGAAGCAAGCGCCAAAGCCACGCCACCGCCCGGAATAATACCTTCTTCCACGGCCGCCTTGGTTGCGTTTAGAGCGTCTTCTATTTTGAATTTCTTATCTTTCATTTCGGTTTCCGTGGCCGCGCCTACTTTAATAACACCAACGCCGCCGGAAAGTTTGGCCAGCCGCTCCTGCAGTTTTTCTTTGTCAAAATCACTGTCTGTCATTTCCAGCTCTTTTCTGATGCGGGCAATGCGATCCTTAATGGCTTTCTCCTCTCCCTTGCCCTCAACAATAGTAGTATTTTCTTTAGCCGCCACGACGCGACGCGCCTGGCCCAGATCGCCAAGCTCAACATTTTCAAGCTTCAATCCCATTTCTTCGGTTATGACGCGGCCGCCGGTTAGCACAGCTATATCTTCAAGCATTTCTTTCCTACGATCGCCATAACCCGGGGCTTTCACGGCCAAAGTATTGAAGGTGCCGCGAATTTTATTTACTACCAAAGTAGCCAAGGCTTCGCCCTCAACATCTTCAGCAATAATTACTAGCTCCTTTTTGCCAGTTTGCGCCACTTTCTCAAGCGTTGGCAAAATGTCGTTAATAGCCGTTATTTTTTTATCAGTAATAAGGATGTAGGGATCATGATATTCAGCCTCCATACGTTCGGCGTTAGTTACCATATAGGGCGAAACATAGCCGCGGTCAAAACGCATGCCTTTAACCACCTCTTTGTCTAGTCCCATAGTTTGCGATTCCTCAACCGTGATAACACCGTCTTTGCCAACGTCTTTCATTACTTCAGCAATCAATTTGCCAACATTCTCGTCGCCAGCCGAGATGGTTGCCACTTGCGCAATCTCTTCATTGGTGGTTACCGGCTTAGACATTGCTTTGAGCATGCTAACAACTTCTTTCACTCGCTTCTCAATGGTGTGGCGAATAGCCACTGGATTGCCGCCAGCCGCAATTTGCTTAAAGCCTTCCGTTACCAGCGCTTGTGTCAAAAGAGTAGCTGTAGTTGTGCCGTCGCCAGCCACATCATTTGTTTTGTTGGCCACCTCTTGCACTAAAGAAGCCCCGGCATTTTCAAATTTATCTTCCAGCTCAATTTCCTTGGCGATTGTGACACCGTCATTGGTAATTGTGGGTGAACCAAACCCCTTATCAAGCACCACGTGCCGACCGGCCGGACCGAGCGTAATCTTGACGGCGTTGGCCACTTTGTCCACGCCTTTTTTGATGGCCGCCCGAGCGGCTTCTTCAAATAATAATTGTTTTGCCATATAAATTTATCCTTAAAAGCTTATAACTATTATTCAATGACCGCAATGATATCTGATTCGTTCAAGACCAGCACTTCCTCATCCTCAACTTTGATTTCATCGGGGCTATATTTTTTAAATACTACCTTGTCGCCGACCTTGACCGACATTGCGGCCCTTTGCCCATTTTCCATGAGCTTGCCCGGACCAATGGCAACAACTTCTCCCTTTTCCGGTTTCTCTTTGTCAACCGTGTCCGGCAGGACAATACCAGACTTGGTCGTCTCGTTTTCTTTCAAGGGCTTCACGATTACGTGATCACTAAGTGGTCTTAATTTCATAGTGACTTAATGTTAATAAATAAAGCCGTATGGTAAGGGTCAAAAAACGGAAGCAGAAAGAGATTTTCAACCTCCGAATTTAATCCCAACCGAATGGTATTTAGCACTCTACAGGCCAAAGTGCTAATTGTCAAGCCCCGTTTGAGGCGGCAACACGAATATACACTAATGTAATACTAATTAACACTAAGGTGTCCTTGACAGTTATATTAAGTTAGGATATACAGTTTGTAACAAACACTGGCTAATTAGCCGAAAACAAAGGAGGGAAGGGAAGAATGGAGAGGCAGAAACTGCTGGAAGCGCCGCAACCAGAGCCAACGATTTTTGGAAAGGTCGTGAGGGCATACAGGGCTTTTGGCGAAGACGCGTCGCTCGATTGCCCGGGCGGAACATGGCTGGCGCCAATCATGTGGATGGTCAGTGTCGCCATCAGAGTTTTTGCGGCTCTTGTGTGCTTCGGCGCACTAATCAAATTTCTGGAGGGACCGCAATAGAGATGGTACCTCGTCAGCAACCAGGGGGTGTCGCAAGATGACACTCCTTGTTTTTTTATTAACTTTTGTGCATAAACACTACACCGGAAATAGTCATCGCTATTAGCAACCCTCCATGCAAAGACCAAAGATAGTGGTCAAGGAGGCCAATTACTATAAACAGAGTGAGCATTGCGATGGCGAGCGGCGGGGCTTCGTTGAAAAGATAGTGGAAAAATTGTTTAAGCCTTTTTTTAAAGATAAAAAGCACAACCGCCGTTCCGACTATTCCGAGCTCAATGAATAATAACAAAAAAACATTGTGCACGGGTTGATAAATATAGCTCAACTCTCCAGGATTTAGTTTGGCAAGTGCTATAGTGTAATTCTGTAAACCAGTACCCAATAAAGGATAGGCTTTGAATATATTCCACGCCTCATTATATCCCTGAACTCTTTCGCTGACAGAGCGCTGTTCTAGGCGAGAATTACTTGTTATGCGTACTTGCCAAAGTTCAGGCAAAAACATCTGCCACACAAATAAAACAGCAAACGTAATCGCCGCAAGTTTTACTCCTAAAACCGTGGCGCGAATGCGGTTGGCGTGATATTTCATCGCCCAATAAACAATAAATCCTGCCAGCAGCGCTATCATAGCACTCCTTGAAAATGTGGCGACAAGCCCAGCGAGCACGACCACGAAAGAGGCCAATACTAAAGCAATGTCCAGCGCTGTTTTTTTTACGGCTATGTCACTCCATAAATTTTTACCGCCCGCGCCATACTTATCCCACCATCGCTGGAAGTTTTCATAAACGGCAAAATATCTGTCAATTATAAATAACAAGGTGATAGACAAAAATCCTCCCAAGATATTTGGATGCGAAAAGGTGCCATAGGCGCGCAGCCAACGTCCGCTTGTTGTCTCCACCACTGACGCGCCAAGACGGAGAGCCGTTTGCTCGCTCATGCCGAGAAAGGTGCTCGCTGGAACATAAACCCTCAATACCTGCCATAGTCCAAACAAACTCTGCAGCACAGCTGAAGTGATTAACGCGGACACTAATAGTCTGTGATCGTCATTTCGCCATACAATCAGCGCAAATAATACAATCAAAACTACCGTGCCGATTTTCCAAAACGCAACCAGCAGATTTCCCGCAAAAAAACTGACAACCAATAAATAACCCAACAAAATCAGCGACACCCAGCGCCCATGATCGTCGTGAAGCGGCCAGCTCGGACGACACCACAAAACTGCCGCAAGCATTAATACGTCAACCGCAAACAAACCAATTCTTAAATATTCTGACACACCCTCCCCAACCTTCTGCTCAAAAATAATCCACTGCGCCTGCCATGGAATTAAAAAAACTATTAAAGCTAAATAATATTGTTTCAAGCTATTCATACAAGACCGAGATGTTTTTGCTGCGCAACCCAGCGTTCACGATACTCAAGACGTCGGTCATTATCGTGAAATTTGAGCACTTGATCACTGACAACCACATCTGTGCTCTCAACAGTGGCGCGCTCGCGGAGTCTTTGTGGAAGGCGCGAAATCTGCCAGCGCTTAACTGCTTTATTCATAAACGCCGCTAGCGAATATTTAGACAAAAGTTCACGATCGTGAACTTTTGCAAGAGTGGAAAGAGATTCGTCATAGAGCCAGGTGCCGCGGCCGGATGTGGGAAGGGCATTAGGTATAAATTTTCTAATCCAAGCATTCGCTTCCCAAAATTTCTGCCAAATGTCACCGCGCCCAAAAAGAGGTGTAAGTTGTGTAATCCAGTAAACTAGGTACGGATCGCCGTCTGGCTTTTGTAATTTTTCCAAATTCATGGCGTCACTAGCAACAAAAAAACTTAAACAAATTGTGTCTGCTATTTTTTCAGTTCTAGGCCGCAATCCAAATATAGCTAGAAATCCGACTGTTAAAAAACGAACAAGCCAAATGGTACCCGGCCGCGTGATTATAAAAAAATCAATGTCGCTTTTGGCACTGGCGTTGCGATAACCCAATGAATTACAGGCGGCAATCCCTTGAATCCATGGCAGGTATGAAAACAAATGAGCGATTCTCCAAGCGCGTTGCAGTTTGGCAATGGCTAAGCGATATCTCTCCTCGCGCGTGGCAACAATATTTTCTCTCCCCTTCAAACACCAAAATGAGCTGCACTGAACAATGTATTTCTTGATTTCTGGATTTTCTTCAAGCTCGCGATCAACTTCTCCATAAGATACCCCCTCGCCGTCCTCTCGCCACAACCACTTCCATACCTCGAACGTAGTGAGTGGGTAGTCAAAAAGATCAAAGTAGGCAACAGTACGGACAATAGACGAAAGTGGCGATGGATTACTTAACACAAATCCGAAGCTCTAAATACTAATTTCTAAACAAATATAATGGAATAAGTCAAAACTCAAAAGTTATAGGTCATAAGTCCAAGTCAAAATCCAAAAGTTTTGAATTTTTAATTGTATTTTTGCATTTTGAATTTTGACCTTTGAATTTGCGACCCAGAGATTACTTCAGTAATCGCACATCCTCAATCTTCCCCGACAGCTTGGCATATTCATTATTTACCCGATCAAGTGAGTTTTTGGCGTTAGTAATGTGACCGGAAAGAGTACCGAGCTGATCGCCGAATTTTGTGGCATCGTTTTGGATGGCTTTTAACAACTCCAAAATTTTTCGCGAGCTTTCTTCCACGCGCTTCCCCTCCAGCCCAATCATTAAAACTTTCATAAAATAATAAAAACTATTGGGTGAAACAAACAGCACGTGTTTTTCTCGCGCGAATTCGTTTAGATCCTCATCTTGCTGAATAATTTCATAATACACCGATTCCGACGGGATATACATAATAGCGAAATCCACCGTGCCTTCGGATGGCAAGATATATTTTTTGGCGATATCAACAACGTGCTTCTTCACGTCTTTTGTAAAATCCCTTACGAACGATTCGCGTTCGGCATCGCTTTCCGCTTTCTGCAATTTCTGAAAATTTTCCATCGGAAACTTGGCATCAATCGGAATTAAACCCTTGTCGGTTTTTAAAATTGCGTCTACTCGCTCGCCGGAATTAAATTGATACTGCGTGTCAAAATTAGCGCGCGGGAAATACTGCTCCAATAAATCTTTCAAAACCTGCTCGCCGATATTGCCGCGAAGCTTTGGCGAACGCAAAAAATCTTGTAAGTCTTTCATTGACCGTCCAATCTCCTGCACCTGCCCAAGTTCCTTGCTCACCCCCTGGATTACTTCTGCGGCTTTATCCAAGCGCATGTTTAGGGTACGAGTAGTTTCGTCAATTCTCTGCTGCATCCCTTGGACATTTTGGTTCAAGAGAACGAGGCCGGTGTCTTGCGGCTGCGTGGTCAATAGGCGACGCAGCCGACGTTCAATAACAAACAAACCAACGGCCACAATAACAACCACCGCCACGACTAATAATAATATATCCATACAAAAATAGTTTAGCACTAAATACTGATGATGAGTAGGCGTGCATCAACCCTATGCGTTGACCAAAACATCCTTCTTCTGGTACAGTAAGAAGCAACGCTTATGCGGGAAAAATTAAAAAAGTACAGCGTTCGTGCCCTGCTCTTGATTGCCAAGAGCTTCATTTATTTAAAAAGTAATCTGGCGCATTTACGAATTCCTGCCCTAAATCACGCCGTAAAATTTGTTGGAGGAGCGCTCCTTTATGTTCTGCTCTGGATACTCTCGCCTCTTTACCGCCAATATCGCCGCCTAAAAAAAATTATTGTTGACTTCTGGCAAACCGAACATTCTCGCTTTCTTCGGTATCTCTCTCATCGCTACGTCCTACACATTTTTCTGCTTGTCATCACGGCCGTTACTATTGCCTCAAATCTTACGGCTAAACAGGCTGGCGCTGAAAATTTCGGCGCTGGCAGTTTGGTTTCCAAATTAGTGGAGACCGATGAAGAACTATTATTTAATGAACCGCCATTGCCGCCAGACATCACTGACCAACAAGGAACGACGGAAAAACAGAAGGCCAATGAGCTTATCTCCAGGACTTTCTTAAGCTATACTGGTGAAACAGTTTTTCAACCGTACCTGCCAACCACTGAAGAAAGTATCGCCCCGCGTCAAAATATTGAAGAATATATTGTGAAAGAAGGAGACACTTTGGCTGGCATTGCCGTCAAATTCCATCTCCAATTAAACACTATTCTTTTGACTAATAATCTTTCCGCTCGCTCTCTCATTCGTCCTGGTCAAAAGCTTATTATTTTACCTGTAGATGGGTTATTGCACACTGTCAAAAAAGGAGAAAGTCTTGGCTCTATCGCCAAGAAGTATCAAGTAACAGCTGAAAATATTTTATCCTTCAACCGCTTGCCAACAGCCAAAAGCGTGCTTGCTGGCCAGACGCTTATCGTGCCGGGCGGCAAACCAGTGCCAACCGCGGTCACACAACCACGATCGCGAGTCGCGGCCAACGTGCCGCCAAATGCTCCCATCATTAATACCGGCACAAAACTACTTTGGCCGGGAAGCGGACGCCGCATCACTCAATATTTCACCTGGCGCCACAGTGGAATTGATATTGGCCTGGCTAAAGGATCGCCGATCTACGCCGCGGAGACCGGCGTGGTCATTGAATCGCGATGGAACGGCGGTTATGGCAATATGGTGCTTATTCGACATGACAATGGCCTAATCACGCGCTATGGTCATAACAGCCGCAACCTCGTCGTTCCCGGCGAGCGCGTAAAGCGCGGACAAACCATTGCTCTTGTCGGCTCAACTGGTCGATCAACCGGTCCGCACATTCACTTTGAAGTCATTGTCGGCGGGCGGCGCGTCAATCCGCTCTCCTACACGCGTTAAAATTCTAACAATGTCCGCCCCTAACGCCGCTTAAAAGAAAATAGCCGGTGATATCGCGGTGTTTCTTTTTTGAATGACGCCAGATGAGCCGCTCCCAAAATAACAGCATGATCATGCAATAACGAAGGCACAATGGGCACGCGCCTTAGTGGGGGAAATGCCACGCGTTGACGAACTAAACGGCGCGCTGTTACCAAAAGTCTGGGAATTTTTGCAATCCCGCCACCGACCACGATAACGTCCGGATCCCAAGCCAAGAGCACTGTCAAAATCAAATGCACAAGCGCTTCCTCAATAGCCCTTAGCGCTTCAAGAGCAGATACGTCTCCGCGCCTGGCGGCCTTCACTACCTCTTCACTTGTCCCTTCCCGACCGGTGGCCAAGGCGTAAAGACGAGCTAACCCAGGACCAGATAGAATATTTTCTAAATGTCCAAGCTGCCCGCAACCACACTTTATTTTTTCTGACGGGAAAGGCAAATGCCCAAACTCGCCGGCTAGGGCGTGAGTGCCGCGATATGGCACCCCATCTATAACAATGCCGCCACCCACCCCCGTACCTAAAGTTAAACCAACCACGCATCTCTTGTGGCGACCGGCGCCAAATACGGCCTCGCCAAACGTAAAACATTCAGTATCGTTCATTACCGAAACGGAAACGTCAAAAATATCAGTAAGCAACCGGCTAAGAGCAAAGTGAGGCGGTATTAAATCTGATGAAAAATTTGGAGCGGCCAAGACCGCGCCATCAGACACTACGCCGGCAAAACCAATGGCAATACCTTTTACATGGAGTTTCCATAATTTTCTGATTTCCGAAACCAAGGGAGCAATATTCCCGCCTCGCCGAAAAAGAGCAGATGTCACTAAATGCCGTTCTGCCTGAACACGGTCTTCAACAACACGGCCGATAACGGTTTTGGTCGCCCCAATGTCAAGGGCAATGATAGCGGGTTTCATAGCCATTGACTAAGGGCGCTCATTTGTTCGGCGGCGAGAGCAATGGCCAAGGCGTCGGCCGCGTCGTCTGGCCGCGGAATAGCTTTTAGCCCTAATACTTTTTTTACCATATATTGAACCTGCTGTTTCTCGGCTCGTCCGTAAGTCGTGAGGGCCTGCTTGACCTGCAGAGGAGTCAGCTCCACTAAATCAATTTTTGCTTGTGCTATCGCCAATAGAATAACTCCCCGCGCTTCGCCAACCACTATCCCTGTTTTTACGTTCTTGGCGAAAATAAGAGTTTCCACTCCAATCACCAACGGATGGTATTTATTAATAATTGAGCCCGCTTCATGATGTAATGTTTGCAGTCGTTCGGCTAAGGGCATTTTTTGTGGCGTACGAATAACTCCATAACCTACGCAAGACGTATGCCCGTCACGGCGTTCAATGACTCCATAGCCGGTGATGGCGAGGCCCGGATCAAACCCCAAACAGCGAAAAGGTTTATCCCGCACCTTTCTCGAATACCCCACTCCGCCAGCTAGCGGATTACCGCCGGAATGATGGGATATCAAACCAATCATTTCTACCCCGCCTGTATTGGGCGGAAAGGTGCGGGATTTACTAGAGGACGGTTGTGGTCGCGACATTTTGAACATCTTCATTGTCTTCTAAGGCTTCTAACAAACTACTTAATTTATCTCCCTCTGATCCGGTAGGAAAAACAACCGGACTTTTTGGCCAAAGTGCTACTTCGCTACTTATAACGACCCACCCCTCGTGAATAAGTTTATCTTTCAGCGCCGCGATTGTTTCCGAAGCACAAAAAAGCACTAACTCGTCGCCGTCATGGATAATATCTTCCGCCCCAAGTTCAATCAAGACTAGCTCTTTGTCTTCACTATAGTTTTCCGGCTCGGTCAAACGAATGACACCGCGCCGCTCAAACATCCAGCCCACGCTTCCGGGCGCGCCAAATGTGCCGCCATATTTTGTTAACAATGTTTTGACGGCTTGAGCGGTTCTGTTGCGATTGTCGGTCAACGCC
>Ga0155042_111_pt1 | contig 44312 bp, 50 predicted proteins | sample RifCSPhighO2_01_FD_106010 | JGI IMG/M metagenome (GOLD analysis project Ga0155042, IMG submission 106010) | Candidatus Uhrbacteria bacterium RIFCSPHIGHO2_01_FULL_46_23 | reverse complement strand
TGTTTTTGTTTTTAGAAAATGTTTTGGAAAAGAAGAAAGACCCGACGCGATGTATCGCACACACCGCGTGGGTCCTTCGTGTTCGTTCGGCTGTCGTCGCCCGAAGGCGACTTAGGCACGCTAGTAGTAGACGACCTCGAGCTCGAGGCCGAGGGCCCGTACGCGGTCCTCGACGCCCGAATACGAATACGCACCGCAGTCGTGGAGCCCTTCCACAGAGCAGGGCAACTCGGGGTACCCGTTGGCCACGATGAGCACGTTGAGCTTCTCGTAGGAGTTGCTCTCGTCGGTACGGTACTGGGCCCGGCCATGCGCCTCAGCTACCCACAAGGCCTCCACGATTTGGGCGTGGATCTCCTTGGCGCGCTCGTCGCCGACGTCCCTGGCGATCCACTCGACCTCATTCGTCTCGTCCTCCCACGGACGCAGGGCGTGCTCGCGCATGCACCCGAACGAGAAGATCCCGTCGGCGAGATCCTCCTTGGTGACACGTCCGTTCACCATCTCCTGCAGTAAACCTGTGAATGATACGAACAGCTTGCGCATCTCTCCGTCCTCCTTCTGTTGGGCACTACGTTCTCAGTTGAGGCCGGTGTAGGTGCGGGGAGCCGGGTAGGCCACGACGTGCTTGAGGAAGAGGAGGCACGCGACGCTGATCAGCCCACAGCCCAGCACGACTCGCCAGATGACTAACGGCGAGAGCGCGGCCATCACCACGGCAGTGACGAGGCCGAGCAGGAACATGCCAACGACGATTTTCTCGGACGTCCTTTCACTTTGATCCATCTGTATTGCCCTCCTTGTTTTGTACGGTTCATTCCACACTACCTGATTACCGGTAGTTTCTCCTGCAGATTTGTCAGGAGAACGTTCCATTATTGCACAACTTCGCATTTCTGTCAAACGTAAATAATTGATGATTACGATAAATTTTGATACAATGAGATTATGAAGGCGCAAGATATTATCAAACAAAAGCCGTATTTAATTTGGTATACAAAAAATTACGACGGCCTTTCCGATGAGGCCGTAGTTGAAGCGGTTTTGAACTATGGCGATTTTGATGACGTGCAAAAAATCATTCAGATTCTCGGCATAAAGAAAGTCGCGGAGATTTTTAGAAAACAGGCGGCGCGTCCCCGATGCAATTATCGCCCAGAGATTAAAAATTATTTTCAGCTCTATTTCGCTAAGTATGCCCCGTTAGAAGTCCCGCCCATTCGGCGGGCAAGCCCGGGAAGATAAAATTTTCAGGAGAATTTTATCATACTAAAACTTCTAATGGGGTATGCATGAAGAGATTTTAACGGACGAACAAAAAGCTCTCCTACCAGTTTTGAAGCAGTTTTATAAAGAGTTCGGGTTGGTTGGAGGGACGGCCATAGCGCTCCATATTGGCCATCGGCGATCCATAGATTTTGATCTATTTTCGCAGAAAAAGTTCGGCAATTTGCAATTAAGAAAGACGATTTCAAGATCCGTTCCTATTGAAAAGGAGCTTGTGAATAAACTAGGTGAATTCACTATTTTTATCCGGGGGGTTAAAATTACTTTCTATCATTTTCCCTTTATTATTAACTATTCAGAACGGCTGGCTGGGTATCTTAAACTTCCCAATCTTTTAACCTTAGCGGCGATGAAAGCATATGCATTAGGGCAGAGGGCTAAATGGAAAGATTATGTTGATTTGTATTTTATTTTGAAACAGTTTTACTCAATCAGCCAGATTGTAGAAAAAACGCATCAGATATTCGGCAGCGAATTCAACGAGAAGTTATTTCGCGTTCAGCTCGCCTATTTTAAAGACATTGATTATTCCGAAAAGATTGAATGGATGCCCGGCTTTGAAGTTGACGACGCCGTGGTACAAAAAAGTTTGGTAGAGCATAGTTTGGGGCAATAGGTACTAAGCCTCTGGTTGGGTTGAAAGCCGAAACATCTCCGTTTTACGGGGATTGTTTTTGTTTCAAAAAAAAGAAGAAGCCCGCCGAGCGAGACAGCTTGTGCTGTGCGCCCGACGGACTCCGTGGATATTCCCGAGCAGCCTTGACGACTTACGCCCCCGCAAGGAAGATCATCACCGGCTTCCATAATTGCGGGTTGCCGATGGTAGGGTGTTCTTTGTACATGAGTTCAAGGCCCCACCCCAAGTCGTTAGTGCACACACAAGAAACGAAAGCCGCTCCTGTTTTGCTTGGCACATAGTCCCGCGTTTCCAGCCACACTCTCCATTTTTGAGGCTTGTTACAACCCGAATGCTGGCAGTTGGGGATCGCCTTCTTTCTGTGTGGTAGTTGCGTCAACTTATGCATTGGTGTTCCCTCTCTATTGTTGTGGCCACATCTCACTCTTTTATTGACCCTTGATCACTTGATCAATAGTGGTCCCGTTCACTTGGCCTTGGTCACCTTGCGACGCCGTTCAGCCACAAGTTCGTTGATGGCTTTTTTGCGGTCGCCGCGACCTGCGTTTGCTTTTGGGTCGGCGGCGCTTGCGTGGCGGCTGTGCCGTCCACTGGCGCAGTTGCCTCATGGCCCGCCGGAACTCTCCTTGGCGTCGAGGAGAAAGATCTGCTATCTTTCCGCGCCCCATTAACGCGTAAGAGAACCGGACAATCTCGGAGGCGAGATCATCAGGACCACGTTCCGCGATCGTCTCAAAGAGTCCGTCGCTGCGGTCCTCAATCTGCAAGCCCAGTTCTCTTGCGATATCCACAAGCTGTTTACCGATTGCGTCTGGCGGATTGCCGCGCAATAGTTCAAGCGGCAGTGATGACAGGTCACGTGCGATTTCGTCTTTTGAACGTTCCATCCCCTCCTCCTTTTTTCGTAGCGCCACCTTAGCACAGGGCCACTCTAAAGGTCAAACCTTCCCTGCGGCAATCGCTCGTGCTATACTGTGGGCTAAGAGGGGAGCTTATTTTTTTAACAATATCGCATATGCACAAAATACACAGATTGGTGCTTGTCGGTGGCGCGGCTGTCATTGCGGCACTGCTATTGGCCGTGGTTTTGCCAGCCACAATATTGAGAGCCGAGACAGAGACGGCTACGCCAAGCGGCGAGGAAGACGTCGTAGCCTCGCCAACCGACCAGCCGCTTCAACGCCAGGCAAAACTCAAGCGCGCCTGGGTGGTTTACCGCGAGATGGACTCCAAGGATATTTACGCCATTACCAAAGACAAAAAGAAACGGCTCATTCAAACGCTAGATTTTTTTACGGCTTTCAACGCGAACTATCATGTCAAAGTTGTAAAGCCCGGACGTCTGGCCTCTTTTACGACCGGTGATCCAATCACCACAATAACCGGACTGAACCCCAATGACTTTATGAAAGCCGGTTGGGGCTGGCGTTTAGTGAAAGTAAAAGGAAAGCCCGCGGTGTACCTAATAACTCCTGATGGCAAACGTCGCCTCGTTATTGTGGCCGGTGTTTTCCATCGCTTTGGCTGGGAATTCCGCGACGTGGAGGAGGTTTCTGACAGCGAGCTCAATGCCATGCCTGAAGACAGCGCCGTCATAGACAGCACGGTTTTTGAAGAGGAAGTGAATGTTGACACCACGCGCAAGCGCCTGCAGCGCGAGCAATTGGAAAAGCGCTTAGAGCTCAAAGGTAAAAAGGTTTTGCGCGTGCGGCTCGTCAAAGCAATCGGCGACCCAAACATTTATATTATTGACGGTAAAGGGCGGAAGCACCGTATTGCTTCTGAAGCGGCCGCTCGTAAGCGCAATATTAATCTGCGCGAGATCACTGAAGTGACAGAAGAAGAGCTTGAGGCCTTTCCCGAGACCGAGGAGATTACCGAAACAACTCTTTCTGTCAATTTGAACGAAACTGTAGACTGAAGGCAAGCGCTAGACGATTAATACCCTCGCCCCGCGCTAGCGCGGGGCGAGGTTGCTTTTTATTTACATTTTTGGTAAGAAGAAGCAACCAGGTCACGCTTTTTTGACAACTGAATCAGTAAGACATCAGTAGCCGGCTGTTTTAGCCGTATTTTCAGGAGGGAAAACAATGGACAAGCGTTTAAGGAAGGTTTGCCAAGTAGCGGCTATCTTTATCGTTTTTCTTGCGGTGGCGGCAATGAGAGCGTCGCCCGCGCTGGCCGTTTCAGAGGAGGGGTGCTGTGGCGGCATCTATTATGATGGGGCGTTTGTTTGCGAACGCTCTCTGCCAGCCTATTGCCCGTCGCCATACATTTTATTCTTCTTCGTTGTTGATCCGCCCGGCAAGGAATGTGTTCCGAGCGACTGCGTGGTGCCGTCGCCAACACCGACGAGTACCAACACCTCAACGCAGACATCGACAAGTACGGCCACGGACACCGCCACGTTAACGCCGAGTTTGACGGTAACGGCAACCGCCAGTTCAACCCCAACCGCCACTCACAGCAAAACACCTACGGCAACAAGTACCTTTACGGCAGTTCCGTCGCCTACCTCCACCTCTACGTCTACCTCAACGCCGTCAGCGTCTCCTAGCATAACCGTAACGCCGCGTTTTGGCTGTTGTGCCTTCAGGCACGATGATGAACGCGTATGCGAGGATAAGGTGTCGCAAGAAGTTTGCGACCAGCAACCGGAAAGAGTGTTTGTGCTCCATGGGAGCTGTGAGTTAGAGTGCGCTCCGCCGACTTTAACGCCCACAGCCACGCTAACATCAACCGCCACACGTACGGGCACCAAAACATCAACCAAGACCGCTACGTCGACGGCCACCTTGACGTCAACGCCAACAGAAACCGTCGCTTTGACAGCGACAACAACGCCGACGGTAACAAGGACGATAACCTTGACGTCCACCCGGACACCGTCTCGGACATTGACGGTAACTTGTAGTGCCATCCGGACCAGCAGTTCTTCACCGACGCCTAGTCAAACATCAAGTGCCACGGCGACCTTGACGTCGACATCGTCCAGTACGGTTACTGCCACACGAACGGCCACATTGACAGCGACGTCGTCATCAACGGTCAGTACAACTGCCACCTCAACAGTGACACGTACGCCGACGGCGACGGCTACACCAAGTGCGACCGTAACAGCAACTTCCTCTTCCACGCCCACATCCACAGCAACGGCAACAAGAACGCCGACATCAACTCATACTGCCACGGCCACGCCAAGCGTTACTGTGCCGCCAAGTTTCACGGTGACAACCACCCGCACCATCACATCAACGCCAAGCGCTACGGCTGTTTGGACGGTAACATCAACCGTCATCAGGACAGCAACGCCGACGCCAACAGCAACCTCAACCGCAACCGCTGTTTCCCCACCCGTGACAGCGAGGCCGTGTTCACCATCGCTCCCAAAACCCGTGCCTACTCTTTCAGTAGGGGGGGTAATAGCGGCAGTCGCTTTGATGTTATTAGTTGCGTGGATCCGGTGGCCGTATAAACCGCGGCCGTAAGGGAGGGTCAAAAGCGAATTCTTCGGGGCGTGCGACGTTTAATCGCACGCCCCATTCTTTTTATGCTACAATAGTTTTAAATCTAATTCCTTAGCAACTTTATTAGTTAGGGGGTGAGCTTATGGAATGTTCAATTTGTCAAAGGCCAACAGATGGATACAAGTGCGACATGTGTGGGGTCGAGTCCGAGCAACATGATGAGGGGCACGAATGCGGAGGGGGCCATTGTATGCCCAAGTGCACTGGTTGCAATGAGGCACAAGTTAATTGTATCTGTGCATAAAAATTTTATATGTCGGAACGCGAAGTATCGTCGGTCTTTGCTTGCGGTACGTAGCCACCGTGGAGGGGGGAATATTAAGGGGGAAACCCCCACCAAGGCGGGGCGTCCCCCTTAGAGTTTTACTCCCACTCGGTTGTGGCTGGCGGTTTTGAGGTGATGTCGTAGAGTACTCTAACAACCCCCGGCACTTCGTTGGTAATGCGCCATGAAAGTTTAGCCAAAAGTTTGTGGGGTAATCTGCCCCAGTCAGCCGTCATAATATCTGATGAAGTGATCACGCGCACGACAATGGGATAAGCGTATTTGCGCTGGTCGCCGGCCACGCCCACGGTTTTTAAAGACAGCAGTTGGGCAAAGTAGTGATAAAATTCGTATTGCAGTCCGGAGCGCTTGATTTCGTCTTGAACAATGGCATCAGCCTCGCCTAAAATTTTCAATTTTTCTTTTGTCACCTCCCCGGCGATGCGGATGGCGAGGCCCGGCCCGGGGAAGGGCTGGCGCCAGACCAGATGTTTGGGGAGCCCCAAGGCTTCGCCAAGCTCGCGCACCTCATCTTTGAAAAGATCGCGCAAAGGTTCAAGCAGTTGCCATTTTAAATTCTTGGGTAGCCCCCCGACATTGTGGTGAGACTTGATAACTTGCGCCGCTTGACCGGTTGACGAACTTGCCGATTCAATAACATCAGAGTGAATAGTCCCTTGGGCCAGGAACTTTGGCCGCGGTCGAATAGTTGCCGTGGCTTTTTGAAAAGTTTTAATAAATTCTTTGCCGATTATTTTTCGTTTTTCTTCGCCGAAAGTGACGCCCTTGAGTTTTTGCAGAAATTGTTTTTCCGCCCTGATGATTTTTATCCGGCAGTCTAAATGCCTTAAAATGCGGCCCACTTCCTCTGGCTCGTTTTTTCTCATGAGCCCGTGGTCAACAAAAACGGCCGTGAGATTTTGACCAATGGCGCGGCTAACCAGAGCCGTGGTTACGGTGGAATCCACCCCGCCCGAGACCGCCGAAATAACGTGGCTCGTGCCAACTGTTTTTTTAATCTCTTTAATTTTTTGCTCCACCAAATTGTGCGGGTGCCAATCTTTGCGGCAGTGGGCAATTGAAAAAATAAAATTTTGCAAAATAAGATTACCATATTGCGTGTGCTCAACTTCGGGGTGAAACTGCAGGCCGTAAAGCTTGCCTCTCTTATCAGCCATGGCGGCAATCGGCGAATGTTCGGTTCTGGCGATGGCCGCAAACCCTCGCGGCAATTTTGTTACCAAGTCACCGTGTGACATCCACACGGTTGATTGTTTTGGCAGGCCGTGGAATAATTTTTTGTCTTGACCAGATGACATCATGGCTGTCGGGCCGTATTCAGCCTGCTCTCCGGCCGAAACCCTGCCGCCCAAGATTTTAGCCATGATCTGCATGCCATAGCAGATTCCCAGAACCGGTAGGCCGAGATTTAGAATTTTCCTATTAAGGTGCGGGGCGCCGTCGTCGTAAACTGAATTTGGCCCGCCCGAAAGAATTATTGCCTGCGTTTTTTTAATTTCCAGCACTGGCGCGGTGTAAGGAACTAGTTGGGTCTTAACGCCAAACGCCCGCACGCGGCGGGCGATGAGTTGGGAGTACTGCGAGCCAAAATCAATAACGGCAACCATAAGTAATTATTTTTTTAGAAAGGTGGCGGCAAAAGAGTTTTTAATCAGACCGTTAATCTCTTTGGCCGAAAAGATTTTATGCTCCACGAGCAGATTGTATTCCCGCCACAAATTTGTGCCATGCATTTCTGGCCCGTCAGTATTGATGGTTAGTTTTATGCCGGCCGTAAAAAGGGTGCGGTATACGCGCTTCATTGTTTTTATGTCTTTGATGACGCCGATATTTAGATTGGAAGTCGGGCAAAGTTCCAGAACAATATTTTTTTCCCGCAAAGAGGCCAGCAACCGCTTGTCTTTGTGCGCCAGAATGCCGTGACCGATTCGCTGTGGTTCTATTTGTTGAACGACCAAGGCCATTTCTTTTAGATTGCCCTCTTCACCAGTGTGGATAGTTACACCCAAACCGCGCTGTTTAGCCTCGCGAAACAGATCAACGTACGCGGCCATGTGGAATTTAGTTGATAGCGGTCCGGCCACATCAATGCCGATAATTCCGCGAGGCTGGTACTTTATGGCTTTGTGGTAAATTATTTCGTTTAGGGCGAAGGAAAATTCTCGGTCCAGCATTAAAATTATTCCAGCCTTTACTTCTGGATATTCCAGAAGCGCTCGTTCTAAGCCATTGATGCTGGCCAAAATAATATAATCAAGGTCGCGCTCGCCGCCACGATTGCGCTTCATGGGACTGTAGCGGATTTCATGACGAACAATATTGTGGGCGCGATAAGCGCCGCCAATGGTTTGGCGCACGGCCGGCTCCATAGCCAAAGGGGACGACTGGATGAGCTCTGTCCAGTAATACTTTTCGCGATCTAGAGCAGCCATACCGTGGAGATCCGATTTTTGCACGGTCACCATTTTTTCAAAATCCCAGTAATTTTTGGTCGGTAATTTGATGCCTTGTTCATGCGCGAGTGTCCAAAGAATTGGCGCGGCTACGGCCCCGCCCATGTGCGAGTGAAGGTCAGCGAGCGGCATGCGTTTCAGAGCGTTTGGTTTATTTTTGTTGAGCATATCCTATATTCAATATTCTATATTCTTCGTTTCAATTAAAACGGCTTTCTAACGGGGTGCATAGTTGGGCGCTTGTTTCTCAATAATAATTGAATGAGGATGGCTTTCGGCGCGGCCTGCTTCGGTTATGCGAATGAACTTGCCGCGTTTTTGGAGTTCAGAAATATTTTTTGCGCCCACATAGCCCATGCCCGCGCGGAGTCCTCCCAGCATTTGAAATATAATTTCGTTAACCGGTCCTTTGTATGTCGTTAAGGCTTCAATTCCTTCAGGTACATATTTTTTTTGTCCCTCTTGGGCATAGCGGTCGGAACTCTTGCCGATGTTCATCACTCCTAATGATCCCATACCGCGGAAACGTTTAAATTTTTTGCCACTAATAGTAACGATACGTCCTGGAGCTTCATCAGCGCCGGCCAGAAGCGAGCCGAGCATAACACTGTCGGCGCCAGCGGCTATGGCTTTGGTGATGTCGCCGGAATAACGAATGCCGCCGTCGGCAATTACCGGAATTTTTTTGAGCCTGGCAATTTTGGCAACTTCCATAATGGCTGTCAGTTGTGGCACGCCTACGCCAGCCACAACGCGCGTGGTGCAAATAGCGCCCGGGCCGACTCCAACCTTGAGGGCGTCGGCTATTTTCAAAAAAGCCCGCGCGGCCGCGGCTGTGGCGATATTGCCGATAATCAACTCGGCCTTAATGAGCTTTTTTAATTTTTCTGCTTCACTAACAATAGATGGTTTGTGTATATGAGCGGCGTCAAGAGCGATGACGTCAACACCTGCGCGGTCCAATGCCTTCGCCCTGTCTATGTCATGAGGGCCAACGGCCGCTCCAACAATAAGTCTGCATTTTTTAACATGGCTGACCATTTTAATTTGTTCGCCCGTAGTGCAGTTGCGATGGAGAATACCTATTCCACCCGCTCGAGCAAGGGCAATGGCCATGGTATCCTCCGTGACAGTGTCCATGGCCGCGGAAAGCAGGGGGATCTTGATGGTTAACCGTTTTGTTAATTTTGTTTCAATATTAACGGTTGACGGCCGCACGTCTGATTCCTGCGGCACGAGCAGAACGTCGTCAAAGGTGAGACCAAGAGGAAGTTTTATCATGGGCGAATAAGCTATTTGGTGTAGTTTTATGTCGTAGAGTATACTCCGTTAGAAGTTATTCGTAAAATTTTTAACGGGGTAAAAACAAAAAAGCCCCATCTGAATAGGGTGGTAGAGGTGTCTTTCTTTTTGTTTGCTTAGCCGATTAGCTCGCCCAGCAGAAAGGATTTAAGATGGGCTTCAGAAATTTCCATTATCTCGTTGGCGTTGTAGCCAAGCCGTTCCATAATTTCCCGCGAAACAAATGGACGTCGAGCATTGCCCTCCAAAAGATAAACGTTTGAGTCAGTCGCAGAATGTATAAGCCGTACGTTGGGATAGGCCCTGATATCCAATTCATCAACGACGATAATATCCCCCCATGAATTATTTGGATACGAAACAAATACAGTCGGCGAGTTTAGCGTGATTTTCAGCCACTGATTATTAGAGCGGGCGGAAATGAAATAAACAGTTGGATTATCGGGCGTGCGCAGAAGTTGCGCGTCAGGGTATTTGTCTAAGGTTGCGCGACTAACAGTTTTTACTTGATTAAATTTATAGCCGTACCTTAAAAAAGCAGTCGGTCCCGAAACATAGTGGCGCTGTCCGTTGGCGTAAATAGCGTAAATATCCGGACTGCCTGCGGCGCGGTAAAGAGCAATGGCCGGCGTATAGGCCGTTGTTTCTACGCCGAGCACTCGGCCTCTAGGCATATTTGACGGTGAAGTTCTACTCGGCGAGTAGCCAAGATTCTGCAGAGTGCAGTTTGGCGGCAGGGGAGAGAACAGCAAATTTTGTTCTGATTTAAAAGTAAAAGCCGCGCCGTTTGTCGCGCGTTCCGCGTAGAATATGCTAGTTTCATATAAACCGGCGTTGAGTTGAACGCTCCCCTTTTTTGTTCTGGCCGGATGTACTCCGGCAATATCAATGACAATCTGATCATTAATAAACAGCCATGAATCGTCGTCCGAAGTCATGGAAAATGAATAAGTGCCATTTTCGGGAATGTATACGGCCGCGCGCCAATGCACGGCAAAGTAAAACGGGTCGCCGTTCTTACCTTCATTCAAGGGTAAGAAACGATTGCCAAAGTTTAAGTCCGTATCAACTTTCTCCAGCGAAAGATTCGCGGTTGTGTACCAATAATGGTCGCGTCCATCTATTGGCGTTATTTTTTGCCCCTTGAGCATGCCCGGATCATCCATGGCCAGATTGTAGTATTGTCCATAAAAACCAGCTCCGTATTGGATGGCGCTAGTATCACAGAATCTACTGGCGCTTTGTGTTCGGACAGGCGGAAGCGCGCTTGGGTCAAGATACGGAAACTGGTCTTGCGCCAACACTGGCGCGACTGTTAGCGCGGCGGTTAGCACTATTGCCAATACTGCGAATTTTTTAACGTGTTGATTCATAATGTTTTGCGCATACGAATCAAACAGCGTAGCAAAATTGACAGTCTCTGTCAATCGTTAAGCATTTTCAAAGGAATTGAAAAAATTTACCGCCTTGGTGGTAAATTTTTTGTTTTTTGAAATTTAAAAAAGAGGCTGACCTCGGAGCATCTGTTTTATGCTTTTCGAGGCCAGCCGGTATGCACTACTTAGCATTGATGACTGACGCGACGATCTGTTCACGTGTCCTTGGGTAGTACCCCATGATTCCGAAGGTATCGCCTCGCTCCCCCACTTTGAAGATTGGCACCAGACCCATCGAGTCGAGGCTGGGCTCTTGGGTGAGGAATAGCTTATCTCCCTTCTTCACTTGAATGACGATCCTGTCTTCACCCAACGGCGCGGAGACTAATTGCTTGCTACCGTGACGCTTGATGGCACCAAGCACCCAGTCCCTCTGACGTTGTCCATTGTGTATCCTAACCACTACTTTCTTAACTGGCGTGAATGACACGTTTACCTCCTTTTTATGGAACAATCTGATTCTACCCGGCCATAATCTTAACGTAGTTCAACTGATTCGTCAAGACTGACTGTAGGTAATTGCCTTAATCATTTTCAAATGCAAAGCAACTTTCATTAAAGAGACAATTGTTAGCCCGTCGTTAATCTTGCCAAGTCTGATCATCGTCAGTGCCTTGCTGAAAGGAATTATTGCGGAGGCAACAATACCCTCGTCTTTTTGTTTATGTAAGTTTGTTTGCTTCAAATTTTGCGCTAAATAGATGTGGCCCCATTCACTGCAAACGCCGTTCATAACTTGAAATTTACCAATCTTTATCCAATGTTTTGCCTTGAGACCGGTTTCTTCCCAAAGCTCCCGCTTGGCGGCGGCCAGAGGCGGCTGTCCGTCACTGCTGCCAGAAGGTGTTTCCCATGACCATACTTTAGTGGGATATCTATATTGCCTAATCAAATAAATCTCTTTTTTATTGGACAAGGCGACGATATATACCGATGGCGGAGATTCCACTACACCGTAGATACCGCGTCGGCCGTTAGGTTTGATAACTTTGTTTTCGCGCACGCGTATCCAGTGGTTTTTGTAAACAGTACGCGAGCCAAGCGTTTGCCAAGGATTTTTTGGGTTCATAAAAATTTATTTCACTATTTTAGTTGTTTGCAAATAAGCAATGGCCCATTGTCCCGTATCAAATTGCACTTCTTGCGAGTTAGCTGGAACCAGCTTATCAAGGAATTATGGGAGTGGCAACAATTACAGAAAGTGGCTGTAACACTCACTTAACAGGGCTATTGAGCCCTCGGTTTTGGAATGACCTCCTCACCGCATCCTTCGGCGATCGTGTGGCGTTCTAGTAGCGGAAATTAATGGAGGAAGTCCTTGTGCTTTTAGAAAAAGAGAAGGCCGTCGCGTGAAAAGCGGCGGCCTCATCGTCATACGTCCTGTCTCCGCACCTAATGCTTGGTTTGCCAGATGGACTCTTCAGGTAGGTGTTTCCACTCCTCCGGTTTGACTCCGCCGTAGAACTGAATGCCGGGAAAAGTGTTTTCGTCCCGAGCGTTATACGCCTGGACAAAATCTTTCGTCTTGGTCATTTTCCTCACTGTCACCATTGATAGACCATCGATTCGCAACCAGCCTACATATGTCCGGCGCCGCTTGTACAATTCCAAGATGACTCTCTGGAATTCCCTTGTCTGCGACGCCCTAATGACCCGAACAACGGGCCCCCAATTATCTGGCCAGTACAAAGTGATTATTGCCAAATCGATGTAGTACTTCCGTCTCTGATGCTCGCCGACGAGAGCAATGATGAGTTCAAAAATGCAACCGACTCCAAAGGCTATGGGCGCAATTTTGAGGACAAACCAAAAGGTTTCCACTAAGTTTTGGCAGGACATGATGTTCACTCCTTCCCTGCGTGAAGCCGTTGCGTTAGGCCGGAAAGAACCTCGCCATTTTGGCGACGACAGCCCTTATTCTAGCGTCATATCCTCTGTCGTGCCGGTAACACTCTTTGCGAACCCCCTGGAGCTCTTCGACGCTTGAAGCTAGCTCCACCAACCGTTCGAACACCTTTTCGCGGATATAGAACTCGGCGGGTCCATGGGCAACTTTGTTCACCTCCGCAATGGTTGTCGCTTCTTGCAACTGTTTCAAGCCCATGGTCTGGAGCAGCTTCTGGACCTGCTGGTATTCAACAGTACCCAACGGGGTGAGGGGCGATATATTTCCCACTTCCTCGATGGTTGTTGTTACGGTAACTACGGCTAACGCTTCTTGTGCCAACTGCTGAAGATAAGCAACCGCCACTTGTTCTTCGGGGAGATATGAATGACCCTCGCACATGTGGATGTTTTTGTTGATTGTCCTGATGTCACCCTCCTGAATCGCTGTCTGGAGCAGTGCTTTTTTGGTGGAGCTATACTTCTCCGTGATCAGTCTTCGTTCCTCCATAAGCTCGCTGTCAACTCGCTCGCCTCTAGGGAGTTCGTTGAGAAGCTCACGGATTTCTTCCAGTGTATTGGCGAGCGCAAGTTTTTCTCGCAGTATCCGCCCCCACTTCTCAAACCCTAGTCTCCGTTCATCGGGTCGCTTTGCTTCGACCGCCCGGTATGTTGCGCGAGTAATCTCCTTGATGGTGGCGGCGAGATCTATCCATTTGCGCAGAGCCAAGCTTTGCCGTGCCGGAGGATCGTCCCGCTGGAAAGTTCTCTCCGCATCTTCAACGTTCGCACAGAGCGCCACTTCGCGCTGGTAAGCTTCCCCCTCCTCTGCTCGGCTGTAATTACGAAGTGCGATGCGTGCTTCCCATGCTTCGTTTCGAGAAGAAAAGGCCGCGATAGTTCCTTCGGGAAGGGGGAGCGCGAGAATACAGCACGTCTCCACTACCGACAAATCTGCGGCTTCGGCCAACCGACGAACGTCTACCCCCCGCTTCAAAAAATCGAACATGCGCTACCTCCTTTGGCTGTGGTGTCTTGCTAGAGAGCTGTCAGTCAATACTATTGACAACCACATCTAAGCAGGTATACTAATTTTTGTAAATATGTCGTCGAATCCCGACAAATATACTAAATCCTAACTATATGTTGAACAAAATTCTTAGCGATATCGGTCTACCCGAAGCCACTATCAGAATTTATACTCAATTGTTGCAGGGTGGGTCACTGTCGGCCAGACAGTTAGCGGAAAACCTCGGCCTTCCCCGCCCATCAGTGTACGATAATTTGAAACTGCTAAGGCAACGCGGTCTTGTAGTTGAGCGCCAGGAGGACAATAAAAAAATTTTTCAGCTAGATGATTTAAAAAATCTGCCTCAATTACTTCAGGAACGAATAGATAAGTTGACGCAGGACAAAGGGGAGATAAACGACCTCCTGCCAACATTGGCGCGGCAAGGAAGAACTATAGAGCCAAAGATCAGGTTTTACTCTGGCGTTGACGGAGTAAAGCAGGTGCTAAGAGATATGCTCTGGTACCATGACATTGAAACACTGACTATGTGGCCGATTAGCGAGATGGTAGAAATTCTTGGGGCTGACTACCTGGCAACTTTAAATCGCCGGCGGATTCGGCAACGAATTTCAATTCGAGGAATTTGGCCGCACGATAAAATAGTAAGCTTAAAAAAGTATCCCTTTCTTGGTGTTGGAGGCCAGCATCTTCGCGAGCTACGACTGGCCCCCGCGGGCATAACGTGGAATATGAGCTATTGGCTCTACGCAGACAAAGTAGCATTCATCTCATCGCGGCAAGAGACTTTTGGATTTATTGTGCATAGCCAAGATTTTGCTGACTTGATTAAGGCTCCATTTGAAATTGTTTGGAAAATTTCAAAACCAATTAAGCCACAGCCACAATATACAGACAGTTTTCTCAAGACAGTATAAAAAAACAATTAACTTATAATTCCACCGTGGGTAATTTTATTTTTGGTGTCTCGGGAGAAAATTACTGCTCGGTACCAAATTGCCCCGAGAGGGAGTCGAACCCCCATTAGCGGCTTAGCCCCACACGAGTCCGATGGGTTGGACCATAAGGGGTAAAAAGTTCGGTATTCCCCGTCCGCTTAACTCAATTTGTCCCCACTAGGAATCGAACCTAGATTTTCTCCTTAGAAGGGAGACGTTCTATCCTTTGAACTATGGGGACATCAGGCGAGTCGGACGGGTATCCATTGTCCGCCAGAGGCGGATCCGCCCGGGGCGGAAACTATCGGGTCAAGTGAGTGCTGGCCCTGTCCGCCCGAGGCGTATTTTGGCCCAAGACTGACGATCCTCGGATTTAAGTTTTTGGCCGAAACTACTAGGGGCAAATCTTGCGAGGGAAAAACTGTTAGAAAACAACATGGGTATTATATAACTAGCTAGGGGTTACGGCTACCGCTGTTCGAGTTTTATTTCATTTGCCTTAGCCCCTCGCCAGGAGAGTTCATACGCTTGGCGCATGGCCTCGGCGATGGCTTTATTTTCAATAATGACTGACATCTCGTCGGCATAATTCATAAAGGCCACTTTGTCGTTGTAAATATTAACTTCAACCATCGGCCAAAATTGATCTTTTGGGACAATGACTGTTTCGGAAAGTTCAGCCCGGTCATAGCCCTGGTGTTTTTTCTGCCACACTGACCCTTCGCCCGCAATACGACGTGCCCTGATACCTAACTCCATACGTTTCGCTATGTAGGCGTGGTCTTTGGGGAAGCGTTCGAAGTAGGCATCGGTATTCCACTCCAGGATTTCTTTCGGCTTTTCGCGTAGCGTATCGTCATACACGTTTTGGATTGCTTCTTTACCTTCAAAGAAAAGAATTTTTGGCTTGGTGCCTTTTTTATTATAGAGCGCTTCGAGTTCGGGAAGTGCTTTTTTGAGGCCTGCCTGAATGTCTCCCACGAGCGTTAGGAGTTTTTCTGGGGGCTCGGCAACGAAGCGTGTTTTTCCACGTACCTTTGACTGGCCAACTATGCCACGCCTAACGAGGTAATCTAGCACCGAGTAGGTCGTGGTGCGCTGAAGCCCTGCTTTTTTGGCGATTTGCGCGGCCGAGGCAAGGCCGGTAGACAGGGCGGCAAGGTACACCTTGGCCTCGTTTGTTGAGAATCCGAGCTGGTTTAAGATATTGTCTATGGTCATAAGGTAAAAATGACGAAACTTTTGTCGTCAGTATAGCATACTTTTTACTTTATTTCAAGGCCTATTTTATATAAATATAATTTAGTTCGTCAAAATGACGAATAAAATGTACATATTTTTTACACTTGATATACTAGCCTGTTGATCTTTGAGAACCAAAAAAGCGTTCATGTCTACGACACATAACCCTTGCAAGGAGAGAGTCATGCCTGCCGTTCTCTAGAGAGAGAGGACGCCAGACACGAGCCACGGTTGATTGACGGAGGGTCAATCAGATGCGTGGCCAAGGAATGGTCGTTGACAAGGGGGAATAAGATGAGAATAGAGCGCTTTGAGGAGGGTATAGTGTTCTGGCAGTCGATAAGTCGGCTGACGGTTCTTCTGTTGGTTCCGTTCTACAGTTTCTGGCCGAGGTACGAGACCAAACGAGCTGGATGTCCGATTGGGTTGGAGCTCATCGCTTCGGAACTCATTGCCAAGGGCTTCAATGTCATCTTCATTGATGCCTGCATGGCTGCGTACAATCAGTTGACGGAGCAGCTGGATGGTACGGTTCGGTACGGGTTGACGGACAAGCAGCTTGCAAAAGTACTCGAACGGTTTAACCCAGCCATTGTCGGCATCACAAGCCTGTTCAGTAATCAGGCTGAAAGTGTCGAAGCGGTTGCCGGTATTGTTCATCAGGCTTACCCCGATGCCATAATCGTCGAAGGTGGCGGACATGCGACGGGCGATCTTGAAGGGGTGTTGGCCAGTCCGAATGTTGACATGCTTGTGAACCGTGAAGGACTGATCACGTTTCCCGAGTTGTGCGCCAGCATTGAAGCGAGACACACAACCAAATACAAAACGTCGGTCGAGGGTGTCAGCTACAAAACGGAAGCTGGTCAGTCGGTTCACAACCCTGACCGGCCGTTCATTAAGAATCTCGATGTGCTCGCTCCGCGACGATTGGAGATTCCACTGCACACAATGTACAACGTGCCCGAGCACACGGGTGGAAGCCGACACGTGAAGTATGGACGGCTTGCTTACGTGCTTACGAGCATGGGCTGCCCGTTACACTGCGACTTCTGCTTCATCCCAACACTTACTGGAACGATTCGTTACTTCAGCCTTGCGCGGTTTGAGCAGGATGTCGTCAGGCTGAAGGAGGCTGGGGTGACCGAAATTGTGGTCGAGGACGATATGCTCTTCGACAACATGCCTCGTGCGCTGCAGATTGGCGAAATTTTGCACCGGCACGGCATGGTGTGGTTTGAAGAAGGCGGATTGTCCATGTTCAAGTTCATGAAGCCTGGCTACGGCCTGACCTACCAAGACGTCCTCACCAGCCTCGCTACGAATGGGCTGTATCGGTTCTACCTCGCGATCGAGTCGGCCAACAAGGACTCTTTAGCCAAGAGCCACAAGCCAGACATTAACAGCGAGGCTGGCGTCGCCGAGGAGATCGTTCGCTACGCGGCGAAGAAAGGCATTGAAGCCGTCGGCGGATTCATGCTCGGCTTTAAGGGGAGAAACGGTGGCGGGTTGGAGTTTGAAGAGACCCGAGAGGACATCGAGCGGACGGTGGCGTACGCGAAGCGGTTGAAGGAGGCTGGCCTCGCCTATGTCATGCTCTTCCTCTATACGGCGATTCCGGGTACGCGGGCTTACGAATACCTCTCGTCCGTGTTCCCTGAGCTGGATCTGCGTACCAGCCACGAGCGTTCTGCCTTTCCGGTCGGCGGATTGACTCCTGTTGAACTCACGGAGCTTCGGCTCCGGTGGATGCAAGAGGTTAACGGTGACTCGTCGACCGGACTCGCCACGCTCACGAAGAACTGGGGGCTGTAACAGCAGCCCCGCACTCAAAGAGAACCGGGGCCTGGATAAGCGAATAGCACTCTCGCATCCGGGCCCTCTTTACTTACACAATAATATTAATCGTATGCCGCAAATCACCTGGCGAGATTTTGAGAAAATAGAATTCCGTGTTGGCACTATTATTGAGGCAAAAGATTTTCCTGAGGCCAGAAAACCGGCCTACCAGCTTACTATTGATTTAGGCCCAGACGTAGGAATAAAAAAATCTAGCGTGCAAATTACGCATCTCTATAAGAAAGACGAACTCATCGGCAGACAAGTGCTCTGCGTCTGCAATTTTCCGCCCAAGAGAATCGCGAATTTTCAGAGCGAGATTCTGACCTGCGGGTTCTACCTCCCGACAGGCGAAGTGGTATTAACTATTCCAGAGAAGAGAGTGCCTAACGGTAGCGCGTTAGCGTAATTGTTGGCGTTTCCTATCGAGAGTTGAGTTCTTTTTCCATGAAACGTTTATACTACCCCCACAAAGCCCCGCGGCGTAAGTCCAAGGAGTTTCATACATTTTTCTAAATATATATGAGAGAGCGCCACGTCGGAAAGTTTTCCGCCGTGGCGCCGTGAGCTTCAGGTTTGTCGCAGCCCTAGAGGGAGTTGGTTATGATTCTGTTTACCCCCCTATGAAGCATAGAGCCAGACCAGTGCCATACAAGGCAACGCCGATCCGAGCGAAGATGAAAGAGTTTCGACGGGTCACAGGATCGTGGGGAAGTTCGTGGTGGCACATACTGCAGAAGGCGAAATAGGAAAGGGAAATTCCAAGATAGCCAAACATGTACATACCCCGCGAGAGCCAGTAGATCCATCCGTAGTGCTCTCTGGCCACCTCTCCCATCATCAGTGGCAGCCATGCCATCACGTCTGCCAGCGGCATCAATAAGAGCAGGACAACAAGGAGTACAAGTAAGGACACCACTGTTATGCGGATCTTCCTCATCAACTCCCGTTCTTCTGCGAGAGCGTCGAAGACTCGTGTGACAAGCAACTCGTAACCGCTATGGTTCTTTATCTTCATCTTCTTTATTTCCTCCCTCCTCGGTTTTGTCACTTCTTCTTACGCGTGGCCACTCCACGCCTTCCCTTTCATTATATGTGCACACCTTAACACATTTTGGTTCCCCTCCTTTCGCTCCTTGAGCTCGAGTAAATCTGTCAGGGCCTCTCTAGCGTACGTAAGAAACAGCGTGTCACCAAGGAGGTCGCGTGTCCGTCTCGCCCATTCCTCCAAGTTTTCTTGCAGTAAATGTAATGTACTGAAGGTAGGCGCCACGCCAAGCTTCGCTATGCGTCCACAGAGCTTCTCGAACTCCTGGAGGGCGTGCAGGGTCGGTCCCATATTGACCCGGCCATCCTCCTGTACAGGGAGAGTGTGGAGCTCTTCCAAGATGATCGTCAAAACATTGCCCCATGCCGGATCATAACGATCCATTCTGTTCTGGCTTGGATGGAGAACGTGTTGGTGAGACAATAGCGGCTTCTTGCTCACCACTATCCACGCTTCGGTGGAGGAAAGCCGCATCTCCTCTTCTTCCCATTCGTCCTCTGCATATTTTTTTGAAAGATGCTCCCTAGGTACCTCGCAGCACTTTGCGATAAGGAAGGGGGTGGCGATAGTGTGTGTCAGCGGGTGAGCGAACCGGAGGTACGTTTTTGCCATATACCCATCACCAATGACTCCTGGTCGCGTGTAGCTACCGTTACTCATTAACTGCCGAACCCCGGGTGCGAACCAGGAATTTTCCGATTCTACAACCCACCGTGACGGAACAAAGTGGGGTTCCTCACCCGATGTGTTCTGTCGGCGAACAATTTCAAGGAACTCTTGCATGAGGGGAGCCTCTACGGAGATGACGCTATACCTATCGCTGTCCTCCCGAAGCTTTGTTAGATCAGACAATAGTGATGAAATGGAAGGGAACCCGCTTTCGTCAACGACGAGGATAGGATGCGATCGCGCGACCCTATTCAACCAACAGAGTTCTCCATAGATGAGCCAGTTGGTCAATTTCCATGCATCTTCTATAGCCTCCAAGCAGGGAATAACTCCGTAACGACCCCCTCGAAAGGTCACGTTGTCAGCGAGCCACTTCACTTCCCGGGCAATGAGTCCTGCCAGGCAACCCTGTAAGTCCTTGAGGTAGACACATGCCTCTTCTGACTCTAGGCGCCACATTCTCGTTGTTTCGTTGTCTTGCATCTTACTCCTCCTTTCAGGGGTAATCGATTAAGGGTGGCTTCGTAGCATGTGAGTAACAACCTTCACGATGTCGGCGAGGCGTTGGGACTTACGGAAAGCCAGGAAGCGGTCGTCGTCCAGTGAGAGAATATCCGCTGACTCCCAGGACAGTTCCGGCCGGCCCACACTGAGGCAAGCGACCCGGCCGTCTTTGACCTTGGCCAGTTCCACGATTCTGGACTTACGACTCTCATCCATATACTCCTTCCAGAACGAGCGGAGGTCGTCAGGGTTTCCAGGCCGGAGCCCCATCCAGTCCAACTCATCTACAGCTTCCTGGAATGTGACTCCCTACCTGAAATGAACGAGAATCACTTCCCCGTTCGTTCCCGGCATCGGGAAGCGTTCAATGAAGCCAGGGATCACTCGGACGATCCGGAAACGAAACAGATTGAGTATGCCGTTGAGTATACTTACAAGGCATCGCTCAACAGCGTTGACAGTGGTGAACATGGCTTCTCCTTTTTCAAAGGGCTCTTTTGAGCTGTTTGGTTTTTGGTCACCAAAATGGTGACAGGTTAGTATGGAGTAACTACACTGGTACGTCAATAAATTAGGCACAAAGTAACGCCTATTGCATAATTTCCTTATATTTGCTATTATTTTATGTATACAAATGTCGTCGGTTTTGCCGACAATTCATAGATTTAGGAACCTATGCATATAGAAAAGACACTCGAAACTTTTGGGCTGACCGAGAAAGAGACTAAGATCTATCTTGCCTGTCTTGAGCTTGGACCATCATCAGTGCAGCGGATCAGCCGTAAGGCCGGCCTCCCCCGCTCAACCTGTTATGAAGTACTGGAGAATCTACAGCGGCAGGGGCTCGCGGCGACTTTTCGTCGCAAAACAGTGAAGTACTTCAGCGTCGAGGAGCCGGAGCGGGTGGTGGAGCTAGCTCGCGAGCACGTGGCGCTCCTCGAGCGGGCACTGCCCGAGCTTCGCGCCCGGTACGGCGAAGCACGGCATCGGCCGACCGTACGGTTCTACCAGGGCAGAGAGGGAATGAAACTCATCTTAGAAGAAGTGCTCTCTGAAGCCGATGAGTTTCTTTCTTTTTCTTCGTCCGAAGATCTTTTTGCGATACTGGGCGATGATTTTCAGCGGTTCGTGGAGCGGCGTGTAAAAAAACGAATTCCAGCTCGGGTTATTCTACGTGAGTCGGTGGTGGCGGCGGAGCGACAACGTCTTGGGCCCCAAGAACTTCGTGAGGTTCGCACCATTCCGGCGAGCTATGAATACCATGGTCTTGTTTTTATATGGGGACGGAAGATTGCTATGTTCTCATTTAAAAAAGACCTCGTTGCCATCGTGGTTGAAAGCGATGAACTCGCTCAAGTTGAGCGAGCGATGTTTGAGTTCATTTGGCAATCATTAAGATCGGATAACCGCGAATAAAAAACTAGAAATAGCCATCGTTCTTTTTCGTTATTTAATTTTGCCGGTCTAATTTTTTTGTCGATTATGAAAGGACTTATGCACCTCTCTCAAGTGCGGGTCAGTGATGTGGGTGTAGACTTGAGTGGTGGTGATTGAGGCGTGGCCAAGAAGGGCTTGCACCGAGCGGATGTCGGCACCGCCCTGCAATAGGTCGGTTGCATAGGAATGCCTAAGGGTGTGTGGACTAACTTTTTTGGTGAGGCCGGCAACTTTGGCGCATTTTTTTACAATGCGTTCAATGCTGCGTGAAGTCAAGGGCGCTCCGCCCTCTTTTTTTTCTCGTTCGGTCTCATGTTTTTTGTGCGCCCGATCGTGACGGATAAAAAGATAGGGCGAGACATCGTGTCGCAGAGTGGTATATGATTTTAACAAGTCGCGCGCGTCTGCAGACAAAAAAACAACGCGCAATTTTTTACCCTTGCCGCGCACGGTGAATTCCGTGAGGCCGTCTTTGGGCGGCTTTTCCAAGTTGATATTTTCAATTTTTAGATTGGCGAGTTCTGAAACACGAAGACCGGTTGAAAAGAGCGTGGCCAAAATCGCTTGATCTCTTTTTTGGATAATTTCCGGCTCATCAATTTTAGTGGGCGCTTCCAAGAGGCGCCTTAAATCGTCGCCATCCAAAAATTCAACTTGGCGCTCGGGCGTTTTCATGAGCTCAATTTTTTCCGCGGCGAGCGTGGCGATGTCGCGCTTGGCCAAGTATTTCAGCCAGGAGCGAATAGCAATCAAATGATAGTTTTGGGTGTTTTTTTTCAAAGGTTCGCCCTTGAAATCGGCTAAGCGATTAAGCCATAGACGATACTGCCGGATAAGCTCGGAGGTAATGTGCCCGGCTTGGGTTATTCGGCGCTCGCGCGCCCAATTAATAAATCGTTCAAGATAAAAGCGGTAGTTCTGAATCGTTGCGCGGCTGCGATTTTTCTCAATCTCCAAGTGCTCCAGAAATTCGTTTAAATAAGTTTTTAAATCTGTTCCCATATTCAATTTATATTGTACGACACTTTGCGCGATTTTGCTATCTTGAAAATCATCACGATTGACAATTTCAATGAATCATGTATACTGTGCTGTTCGGATTTTTTTGTCCGATCACGTATTGCGGATCAGGAGATCGGCCGCGAATACGACAATACAGATCTCTGTTTGGAGGGCTTGAAGATGTCGGACGCGCAGAGCAGCAACGGCGGGAAGAAGTGGGAAAATGTCCCCTGCTGGGGATGCCTCCGGGAAATCCCCCTTCTTGACGGGACCATGGTCCCGGGCGTGAAACATTTGGAGACCAAGCTGGGGCGGCTGCCAACCGAGGAGGATATGCGTGCGCACATCCTTTGCCTCCAGTGCGAACCCCTCTACAGAGCTCGTAAGATTGAGCTCTATGCGATCGCGGCCCAGCGCGTCGCGCTCAGGCAGATCAAGAAAGAGCGGGAGGAGGAGGCGCTCCGGCAGAAGCGCTTGGAGGAGCTAGTGGCGCTCCGGCACCAGCGCCTGGACGAGAACGTGGCCGCTCTGTTGGGCCTCAAATTCGTTCCGGTCGCGGCGCCGTCGGAGGAAACCCCGACGGTGGTGGCGGATCCACCGAATCCGCACGTGCCCCAGACGGAGTGAGGTGAAAGACGGACCGCTAAGTAGGGCGGCCCGCAGACATCTCCCATGGCTCGCCCAACAGCAATGTTGCGGCGAGCCACTTCTTTTTGTAGAAAATCCTCGGCCATTGACACGAAGCATGATTTTTGCTACACTCTTTTCACCTTAATTAAATAATCACGAACGCTTGGCCATCCCGCGAGGGCGGGGCAGCTCGGCGTGGCGCGGGAGAAACTATGTTAGACAAAAAAATAAAGGAAAAGATCATTAAAAAATTCGCCGTCCATGAAAACGACACCGGTTCGTCCGAAGTGCAGATTGCTATTTTAACTGAAGAGATCAGGCAGTTGACGGAACACTTAAAAACTCATAAAAAAGATTTTTCTTCACGTCGCGGTTTATTGAAGAAGGTGGGCGAACGTCGGCGCTTGCTTCGCTATCTTGAAAGGGAGAATCCGGACAGTTTTGAAAATTTGGTGAAACGCTTGAAGCTCAAACTCGCTAAGCGTTACGAAAAAAAGGAGCCGTCGGTTGATGAAATTCTGCCCGAAGAGCCGCTGATTCCGGTTGTAGAAGAAGAAGTTGCGACGGAATAGAGGTATGCCCCGCACCTTTCGGCGTTCCGAACGCTACGGCTAAACCAAAACCAAACTTATGACCAATCATGACTATTATTTAATTAAAGCTGGTCTAATAACAGGCGTTCGTCAGGGATATTATGAGCTGGCAGTTTTGTCTACTGATTTTTCGTGTACGTTAGCGCAAAAACAAGTGGCCAAAAGAACGCTAACGCCGCAAAGGTGCGGGGTATGATCAAGAATAAAGAACAGCGCATCGGGGTTTTTGTTGACGTGGCGAATATGTATCACAGCGCCAAGAATCTCTATGGCGCGCGAGTTAACTTTAAGGAAGTGCTGAAAGCGGCAGTAGATGGACGGCGCTTGATCAGAGCCATTGCCTATGTTATTCAATCTGGTTCCACCGAAGAACAAACTTTTTTTGAAGCATTGGACAAATCAGGCTTTGAGGTCAAGATGAAGGAATTGCAGGTTTTTGCCGGTGGCGCAAAAAAAGCCGATTGGGACGTGGGGATTGCTGTTGACGCTATCACCATCGCGCCCAAACTTGATGTGGTGGTGCTAGTAACTGGTGACGGTGATTACGTACCATTGGTACAGTACTTGCAGTTCCAAGGACAATTAGTAGAGGTGGTAGCTTTTGGCGAAACAACTTCCGCGCGGCTAAAAGAGGCCGCTGATGACGTCATTGATTTGAGCGCGAATAAGCGGCAGTTTTTGATTAATCCCCGCAAGTCAGCTTCTTCATAATCGTTAGTAATTATTTATTTAACGTTATTCACCTAAGTTGATTTTAATTTTGCCGTTGTTGGTAGCTATCTTTTCGCCCCGCCCGAGCGGGGGTGGCCGGATAGGTACTAGTGACGGCGAATAATCAGCGGTTGGGCGGATGGCGAGAAAGGATACGCATGAACACTATAAATACAGCATCGCCGATCAGGCGAGAGATTCAATGGGCTGGGCGAACTTTGGCCATTGAACTCGGGCGTCTTGCCCAACAAACCAATGCCTCGGCCGTTGTGCAGTATGGCGATACCGTTGTTTTGGCGACAGTTGTCTTAAGTAAAACAGTAAGAGAGAGCATTGACTATTTCCCTTTAACTATTGATTACGAAGAAAGGCTTTATGCCGCTGGCAAGATTAAAGGATCGCGTTTTATTAAACGCGAGGGACGGCCAACGGATGAAGCCATTTTAGCGGGTCGGCTGGTTGATCGCTCAATTCGTCCGCTTTTTGACGAGCGCGTCAGAAATGACGTACAGGTTGTTTTGACGGTGTTGTCATTTGACGGCGAGAATGATTCGGACATTCCTTCGTTGGTGGCGGCCTCTTTGGCCTTGGCCATTTCAGATATTCCCTGGGCCGGGCCAATTGCTGGTATACGCGTTGGGAGAATAAATAACGAATGGGTATTGAATCCCAGCTATGAAGCGCGTCAAAAAAGTGATCTTGATTTAGTGGTTGCTGGCATGGCCGACAAGGTGCTTATGATTGAGGCTGGCGCTCAAGAGGTTTCTGAATCAGTTTTTCTAGAGGCCGTACTGTTTGGCCAAAAACATATGCGTCCGGTCCTGAATCTTATTTCGGAGATGGTTGAGCAGTATGGTCGGCCAAAGCTTGATACCGCGATTTTTGCCAAAGAGGAATTGGCTTTAGAGGAAGAAACTGCCAATAAAGTTAAAAAGTGGTCAGTGGAACAGTTGCATAAGCGTTTCTTTAACGGCACGCAGGTAACCAAGCACGCCCGTCAGGCAATTTTAGAGGATCTTAAATCAGAACTTGATTTATATTTGGCGAGCGAACAGGTCGGTAAAGAGAAACGCAAGATAGCATTGGATATTTTTGAAGGTATTGTGGAGGATGAAGTTTCACGTTTGATTATTGAAGAAGGCCGCCGCGTGGACGGCCGATCATTAACCGAGATCAGGTCCCTGTCTGTTGAGGTAGGCGTTTTGCCGCGGACGCACGGTTCAGCTTTATTTTCGCGCGGAGAAACTCAAGTGCTTTCAGTAGTGACTCTAGGTTCGCCTGGAGACGAACAGCAACTAGACACAATGGAAGAGAGCGGCAAGAAGCGTTATATGCACCACTACAACTTCCCACCCTACTCCGTTGGCGAGGTCGGCCGGATGGGTGGCGCTGGCCGCCGCGAGATCGGGCACGGGGCCCTCGCCGAAAAAGCTCTCTTGCCGGTGTTGCCAAATAAGGAAGAATTTCCTTATACGGTTAGAGTCGTTTCAGAGGTTTTGAGCTCCAATGGCTCATCGTCAATGGCTTCTACCTGCGGCTCCACTCTTTCTTTGATGGATGCTGGAGTGCCCATCAAAACACCAATTGCCGGTATTGCCATGGGGTTGGCCTCAGACGAGCAAGGTCGTTACCAAATTCTAACCGACCTGCAGGACTTAGAAGACGGCAAGGGTGGAATGGATTTCAAAGTGGCTGGGTCAGCCGACGGTATTACAGCCGTGCAACTTGATACCAAGACGCATGGTTTGAGCCAAGCAATAGTGGAAGAAACTTTATCAGTCGCCAAAACCGCGCGTACGAAAATTTTGGAAGAGATGAATAAGATCATTGCCGAGCCACGGGCAGAGCTTTCGCCGTTCGCCCCGCGTATTGTAACCATTCATATTAATCCCGAACGTATTCGCGATGTGATTGGCCCGGGCGGCAAAGTGATCAACGAGATTATTGACAAGACCGGCGTTGCTTCCATTGATATTGAGCAAGATGGTACAGTTTTCATTTGCTCGGCTAATAAGGAAGGAATGGATAAAGCCGTGGAGTGGGTGAAGTCGCTTACGCGTGAGGTTGTTGTTGGAGAAATTTATCAAGGAACGGTGACGCGCCTTATGGACTTTGGTGCGTTTGTGGAAATTCTACCAAAACAAGAAGGCCTCGTGCACATTTCTGAACTTGCTCCTTATCGGGTGAATCAAGTTGGCGATATTGTGAAGGTTGGTCAGCCCGTAACTGTTAAAGTGATTGAGATAGATGATATGAATCGTATCAATCTTTCTATGCGTCAAGCCATGCCCGAATCTTCTTTCCCGTCGCCACCGCCTTTTTCTGAAGCACCGTCCCCTCATCGCGGCGAACGGCGCGACGGCCCGCCAAGGCACCGCGGCAGTGGAGGCCCACACGACCGCGGGGGTGGGCGTCATCGTCAGTATTAGGGGCAACCCCGTTAGAAGCCCTGGGCAGATAAATACTTGCAAGCATTTATCTGCCGTGGTTTAAAATGGTAACTTAATATAATTACCTTTATATTAGCTAGGACGATTCTCTAGTTAATTCGAGCTTCTAACGGGGTAAGTTATACAGATGGGTGTGGATAAGTCTGGGCATAATTTGTTAAATTACTGGATTATAAAGTCATTATCAGTCAAGAAAAAAGACTAATCTTCAGCTAAGTTCAGCTTAAAAATGAATATTGTGTCTTTTTTAATTGTATGCTATAATTATGTATAAGATTCAAGCTCTTTTTACGGAGCCATGGCCCAATTCCGCAAGGCGGGATAGAGCTATTGCTCCCCCTACTCTACCGTTAGAGGCAAGGTTAACCCGTCCCCTTGCCTGCCCTCAAACCAAAACAAAAACCGTCCCTCGCTAAGCGGGGGTCGAAAGGTACTATCATGCGGCCTTGTGTCGCAGGGGGTACCACAAGGTACGGTAGTGGGGTTGCACTTTTTAGGCGGGAGAAGCGCGTCACGGATCAAGACATTTTACATCTTTGCTTGTTGCCACGCGGCGGCGGCGAAGTGAGTCGTGATCCTATGAGGCGCACCAGCGCATATATTTTAATAATAATCGGCGCCATGGTGCGCCTCAAGTCATTTTTGGGCAATAATTTTTCAGTCAAATATTGTTATTAGTGAAGGTAAATAAGTGTTATAATTTAGTGGGCACATACCAATTTATATGGACAAACAATTTCTAGTTACTATTAAAAACAAGCTGCTAGAAAAAGAACAGCAATTGATGAATGAAATGGAAGACCTGACTGGCTCTGGCCGATCAAGCGCTGGCAAGTACCAGCTTATGCCGCCGGATTATGGTAGCGATGAAGATGAAAACAGCGCCGAAGTGGCAGCTTTCACCACCGACCTTTCCGTTAAAGAAGTTTTAGAGTCGTCACTGAGAGACGTGCGCTCGGCTCTTGCTCGTTTGGAAGACGGCACTTATGGCATCTGCAAGTATTGCGGACAGCCGATTGATGAGCGACGCCTGCTGGCTCGTCCAGCATCAAGTTCCTGCGTTAATTGCAAGGAGTCAATTAAGAGTAGAGTATAGTTCGCCACGGCGCCAGTGTGCTCCTTTTTTTTGCCATCGCGATCATTGCCACCACTGATCGTTTGACTAAGACGTTGGCGCTTATGAAATCGGCGTCAGTCTCAGTTTTACCCGCCGGCCTGCTTTCTTTTGAGCCAGGCATTAATAAGTTCGGGCCCTTGGGCATAACTGTGCCATATTATTTGTTTTTTATTTTAGCCGTGGTTCTTTTGATCGTACTTGGTGGCTTGTTTTGGCACGAAACGTCTTCTGTCAACAGAGCCCTTCTTTTGGGAATTATTTTTGGCATTGTTTCAAATAGCTATGATCGTATGCGGTTTGGTTATATCATTGATGTTTTTAGACTGGCCGGAGGGTTATCGTTTAATTTGGCAGATGTATTAATAGTGTTTGGTGTTGTGGTTATTTTGATAAGATACAGATGGCCAAAACAGATGGCCAAAGCGACAAGAACAGAGTAGTCTCTAGTTGTCAAAGTTGCTAATTTCTAATCTCTAAGTGTCCAATGTCCAAGCTCAAATGACTAATTATACTTACGAAATTACGAAACAATACGAAAGGTACGAAAATTGTTCGTTTCCGCGATCAACGATATTTCGTATATTCGTATGATTTCGTACTTTCGTATGGCTTTAGAGATTAGTGCTTAGAAATTAGAATTTTTGTAAGGGTATGTCTGCTAAAGTTTATTCTGCGGCCGTGGTGGGGTTAGATTCCACGGTTGTTGAGGTGGAGGCCGATATTGGACGATCCTTGCCAAACATTTTGGTAGTCGGTTTGCCAGATACATCGGTTCAAGAGGCGAAAGAACGGGTGCGCGCGGCTATAAAAAATAGCGGTTTGAAATTTCCCGCCACTCGCATCACGGTGAACCTTGCCCCCGGTAATGTTAAGAAAGCTGGTCCGGTTTATGACTTGCCCGTGGCCTTGGCTATTCTAATCGCTTCCGGAGAATTGAAGCTGAATACAGATTTAGGACGCTTTTTATTTTTGGGCGAGCTGGCGCTGGACGGAACACTGCGGCCCGTGAGCGGCGTATTATCAGCGGCTCTGCTGGCCAAAGCCCTTGATTTTGGAGCTATCATCGTGCCGCAAGGAAACGCCGCCGAAGCTGCTTTGGTTGATGACCTCGTAGTATATGGAGCGGAATCTTTAATGGGCGTGGTCAAACATCTAATCGGCGAAGCTGAACTTTCCGCAGCGCCCCCTACGGCTTATGATTTAGGCTATAACATTAGACGCTCTCCCTATGATTTTGCTTATGTTCAAGGGCAGGATCATGTAAAGCGCGCTCTGGAGATAGCCGCGGCTGGAGGACACAATGTGCGTTTAACCGGTCCGCCGGGCGCTGGCAAGACTTTGCTGGCGCGCTCATTGGTTACTATTTTACCTCCTCTCTCCAAGGAGGAGATGTTGGAAGTAACGAGGATATACAGTAGCATTGGCGCTTTGCCGGATGGCGCGCCACTAATAGCCGAACGCCCATTTAGAAGTCCTCATCATACAAGTTCGCACGTGGCTTTAGTGGGTGGCGGTGCGATACCAAGAGCCGGTGAAGTGAGTTTGGCGCATCGCGGGGTGCTATTTCTGGATGAATTTCCGGAGTTCCCGCGTCATGTACTGGAAGCTCTAAGGCAACCGCTTGAGGATGGGACTGTCAGTATCTCCCGGGCCGCTGGTACCATGAACCTGCCGGCCCGTTTTATGCTGGTGGCCGCGGAAAATCCTTGTCCTTGCGGTTATGCGACCGATCCTGAACAGCCATGTACTTGTACCCCGTCTCAACTATTGCAGTATCGGCGTCGCGTCTCCGGGCCCTTGCTTGATCGTATTGATCTTCATGTTTCCACCCCGCGCCTAACCGTGGAAGAATTAAGCTCTGAACCATTGGCTGAGCCATCAGAGGCCGTGCGCGCGCGGGTGACGACGGCCAGGGGCCATCAGCATGAACGGTTCCGCGGGACATCTTTAGTTACCAACGCAGAGATGTCTAGCGAACAAGTGCGTCGTTGGTGTCATTTAGAATCGGCGGCGAGCTCTCTTTTGTACTCTGCTGTTGATCGTCTGCATCTTTCGGCTCGCGCTTATTATCGTGTTCTTAAAATTTCCCGGACCATCGCTGATTTGGACGAATCCGAACCTGTGGCTGTTCAGCATGTTGCTGAAGCTCTGCAGTATCGCAGTGAAGACCGGGCGTGATATAATTGGTATAAGCCATAAGCCGTAAGCTGCCTGCCCTGCGTAGTTCCCCGCCAAGTAGACGAAGCACGGGTAAGCCATGGGGCCATAATATTTCGTATATTCGTATTATTTCGTAATTTCGTAAGAATAATAATTCATAACCTCGCAGTAATTTTCATGAGTAATGGTGTCAAAAAACAAGACCATGGCGGCTCTGTACGCGCCAGAGGACGTCATTTTTCGCCGGGCACAGCTGAGGGGTTGATCGTTATTGGTTTATTGGTTTTAGCCGGAGTCAGCGCTCTTTCTCTGTTAGAGCTCGCTGGTCCATTTGGCCGTTTCTTGAATCAGGCCTTAGAAATTATGTTTGGCTGGGGCGCGTGGCTGGCACCCCTTTATTTTTTAGTAATCGCGGCCATGCGTCTCCAGAAGACGCCGCGCCGCGGCATAATCACCCTAGGGTTTAGTTTTTTTGTCTTAAGCGCTCTGGCTCTGCTTGATCTTTTCGTTCCGCTGGACGCGACCAAGGGGTTGTCTGTGGGCGGGGCTGGGGGCGGTTACCTTGGGTTATTCTTGCGCTATCCCTTAGAAACAGTATTCGGTTATTGGGTAGCCTGGTTGCTTTTAGTGGCTCTGCTCATTTCATCGCTCATGATTATTTTAGACACGCCTCTTGAATATTGGATTTCGTCATGCCTCAAGATACTAAGCTGGCTGAAACGACTCATTGTTGATTTTTGGCGAGGATTCTTTGCGCGTTTAACAGAGCGTGAAGCGGGGTCCCATAAAACAGAAACCCCTCCGGCCTTTGTTTCCAACTCCATATTAGATATTCCATCAGATACCAACACCCAAGAACGTCCTCTCCAGGGGTCAACGTCATCAGAGGCTTTGCCAATGGCGGGAGTTGACAGTTTTAGGTGGCGTGGTTCCAGCACGATTTCGCGCTACAAGCCAATAGTGATTGATTTGCCGCTTTCTCTTTTGGAGAATAATCACAGTAAACCAACTAGTGGAGATATCAAGGAGAATAAACTTTTAATTCAGAAAACATTGGAAAGTTTTGGCATACCGGTGGAAATGGCGGAAGTTAATGTTGGTCCAACTGTCACTCAATACACTCTAAAGCCCGAGGACGGAGTAAAACTTTCAGCGATTACGGCCCTTAACAATGATTTGGCCTTGGCTCTGGCCTCCCATCCTATCAGAATTGAAGCACCGATACCCGGTCGGTCTCTGGTTGGTATTGAAGTTCCCAATCAGTCTGTGGCCATTGTGCATTTACGCGAGATTTTGGAATCAGAAGAATTTCAAAAACGCCATTCTAATTTAATGCTGGCGTTGGGCAAGGATGTGTCCGGAAGATCGTGGGTGGTAGATCTGGAAAAGATGCCGCACCTCCTTGTTGCCGGGGCAACCGGTTCGGGTAAGTCAGTAGCCTTGAACAGCATTATTCTTTCCTTGTTATATCAGAATAATCCAAGCGATCTGAAATTTATTATAATAGATCCTAAACGGGTTGAGTTTCCGGATTATCAGCATATTCCGCATCTTTTAACGCCAGTCATTACTGAAGTGCCGGCAACCGTCAATGCTCTGAAATGGTTGATTAAGGAAATGGATCGCCGTTTCAGTTTATTGGCCTCATTTGGTTCTCGTAATATTCAGTCGTATAATCAGCAGTCAACCGAAAAGCTTCCTTATATTATTGTTATTATTGATGAGTTGGCCGATCTCATGGTTGCCGCGGCTTCAGAAGTAGAAGGAGCGATTATTCGCCTCGCTCAAATGGCTCGGGCCGTTGGTATTCACCTCGTCTTGGCCACTCAACGACCTTCAGTTGACGTAATTACTGGTTTAATTAAAGCGAACATTACCGCTCGTGTCGCTTTTTCTGTGGCCTCACTTATGGATTCGCGAACCATTTTGGACACGGGCGGAGCGGAAAAACTAATCGGCCGGGGAGACATGCTTTTTATTTCAGCTGAAATAACTAGGCCCAAAAGACTGCAGGGGGCGCTGGTGGGTGATGAAGAAATCGCTAGAGTGGTGGAGTACTTGAAATCGCGGGCCACTCCGGAATATGTAGATGAGGTGACCACCAAACAAGCCGTCTCTGTTTGGGGCGGTGGCGGATATGATGACGATGATCCTTTGCTTGGCGAAGCCGAGGCCGTTGTTGTGCAAGCGGGCAAGGCCTCCTCTTCACTATTGCAAAGACGATTAAAAGTTGGTTATGCCAGAGCGGCGCGGCTTATTGATTTACTGGAAGCCAAAGGGGTGGTTGGTCCGGGCGATGGCGCTAAACCAAGAGATGTGTTGATTAGTAGAGTAGAAAATGATATTCTGGATAATAACACCGATGAGAACATTGACGAGGAGAACAATGGCATTCAAGAGCAAGACGAAACCTAATTATATTTGTCCTATCAATTGTAGCCCAATAATTTTTGCCTAATAAGTTTTAATGTGACTCTGACTGCAAAAAAGAAGACTAGTTCGCGTCCGGCTTGGGGATTCAGGCGTATTATTATTGACACTACGGAATCAGTGGGAGCGGCTTTGCACGAAGCGCGGCTAGCCAAGAAGCGGTCAGTGACCGATTGTGCCGCTATCTTAAAGATACCGGAAAGGTATCTTAGGGCTATTGAAGAAGAGAACTTAGCTCAACTGCCCGGTTTGGTTTATGAAAAGCATTTTATTTACCGATATGCCTTCGCTCTTGGGCTCCCTCCCGCACCGTTGGTGAGCGGCTGGATAAATTTGCGCCAGGACAGCATTGCTCCATCTACCCAATTCGTCGCTCGTGTTCATTGGCGTGACTTGTGGGTGAGTCCATTTTTTTGGCGCCGAGCCATGGCCGGAGTCGCCATAGTTTTGGTGGGAGCTTATATTGGCGGCCGGTTGTTGGCCATGGTACAGCCGCCGGTATTAACAATAACCTCACCCGAGGAGGCCATGACGACCATAGAGAGAACGGTGGTCGTTAGCGGTCAGACCGAGCAGGAAACAAAAGTGACTGTAAACGGCGAGGCCGTGTCGACCAGACGGGATGGTAGTTTTGCAGTGCCGTTAACACTGCAACTCGGAGCAAACACCGTCCGCGTAGCGGCCGCAAAACGCTATAGCCGGACGGCGGTTATTGAGAGACGAGTTTTTGTAGCCGTAGGTTCGCCCGTTAGCGATAAGGCCGCGGGAAGCGTTGTTTTGGGGGCTCTGCCTCGTTAGGTTAGAAAGCTCTAATCTCCAAATCCTAATCTCTAAACCCCGTTAGAAATTAAACCACAATATATCATATCTCATATGTATATGTACTTGACGCGAAACAACCTTATTTTCTTCATGGTAAACATTGATTATATTTCTAACGGGGTAAACAATAACCAAATTCGAAATCTCAATGTCTCAACTTTTGATATTTGTGATTTAGATATTATAATTTGTTTAGAAATTAAATATTAGAAATTAGTAATTATACAAAGTATGCCCCGTTAGAAGTCTGGCACAGAAAATTGTTAATCTTCTAGTTATGAAACCATCCATCAACTTATTGAATTTTAATTATTAATAAAGATAAAATTAGTTAACTAATTTTATCTTTTAATGACTTCTAACGGGGTATGTCTAAATCTAAACATGACGAAGAGGAAAGTAATCGGGCCAGGGCCACAGAAATGGCTGTGGCGCAAATTAAAGAAAGATTCGGCTCTGGTTCAATCATGAAGCTTGGCGAAGCCAGAGCCATGGATGTTGAATCTGTGCCAACCGGCTGTTTGTCTTTGGACATTGCTCTTGGTATTGGCGGCGTGCCCAGAGGCCGCATTATTGAAATATATGGGCCCGAGGCGTCCGGGAAGACGACACTCGCCCAGCACATCGTGGCCGAGGTGCAGAAGCTCGGCGGCATCGCCGCCTTCATTGATGCCGAGCACGCGCTTGATCCAGAATACGCCAAAAAAATCGGAGTGAACGTCGATCAACTGCTGATTTCTCAGCCCGATACCGGTGAACAGGCCTTAGAAATTTTGGAAACCCTCGTGCGCTCAAATGGCGTTGACGTAGTAGTTGTAGATTCAGTGGCGGCGCTTGTGCCCAAAGCCGAGATCGAGGGGGACATGGGCCAACAGCATATGGGCCTGCAAGCGCGGCTAATGAGCCAAGCGCTCCGCAAGCTCTCCGGCATTGTCAGCAAAACTCGTACCGTAGTTATATTCATCAACCAAATTCGTTTTAAGATCGGTGTTTTCTTCGGCAATCCAGAGACGACCACCGGCGGCACTGCCCTGAAATTTTATTCTTCCATAAGAATTGAAATCCGCCGCGCCGCGCAGATTAAGCAAGGCGACAAAGTCGTGGGCAACCGTGTTAAGGTGAAAATCGTGAAAAACAAGGTGGCGCCGCCCTTCCGGAACACCGAGTTTGATATCATGTACAACGAGGGCATCTCTCTGTCCGGCGATCTTTTGGATACTGGCTTAACCTATAAGGTTATTGAAAAAAGCGGTAATTCTTACAGCTATGGCGAGCAGAAACTTGGCGTCGGCCGCGAGGGTGCCAAGGACTTCTTGCGGCAGAACTCCAAACTTATGAAAGAAATTCGCGAGAAAATTTTGAGAGCCGCGGCCGAAGAAAAACCAGCGGAGAATGTGGTCGGAGCGGCGGCGGCTGAGCCAGAAGAGAGTACAGGGTAACTCTTGTATAATAATATGGGTGAGCGCAGTCGGATTGATAGTGTTTACGCTAAGGCCGCCGGCTTAACACACGAAAGCCGCGTACCGGGTACTGAGCACCGGCGCGAATTAACTACGCGTTGGCACCGTGGTGAGCTCTATCGGGTATTGCGAGATTTGCGGCGCGAGGCGGTGCGGGCGAAAAAATCCGGCGGCGATGTTGCCTCAACTAAGGAGCGTTTAAATGATTTTTATAAAGTCGAGCGACAGATCAGTCGTGAGCTTGACGAGTTGAATCGACAGCTGAACGACAATGTTGCGCAAGTTGAAATAGAGACATCCGAAATTGGCCACCACAGTCTTCCTGTGGTGACGCTTGATCTTCATCCGCCGCGAGAGGGCGAAAAAGACGATCGTGTTCCAACCATGTTTCTAGGGGGAATCGCCACGAGTCCATATCAGCAGTTTGAGCTGGCCTCCGCTTTGGCACTGTCCGGACAGCGCGTTCATTGTTTTACCTATCCAGAGCACTCAACTGCCGAAGCCTCTAGCGATTGGATCAAGAGATTGCAAGCAGATGGCACCTATCGGCTTCACGCCGCGGCTCTGAAGGAGACAATTAAGCAGTTGGGTCTTGAGCGCGTGAACCTAGTTGGCCTTTCCATGGGTGGCGGTATTGCTTTGGAAGCGGCGAGCGATCCAGAATTTGCTGATCATATTGAGGACTTGATTGTGCTTGAGCCCGTTGGTTTGGAGGAAAAAAGTTTAGTAGCGCTAGGGCGTGATTTTGTTGGCAAACAGGTACTTGGGCGTACGCTTCTTAATCCCGAGGGAGCAGTAAAGTCGTGGCGGCAGGGAGACAGCCGCGGCGGTGCGGCAGGTGAGGCCATGCAAGCTGATATTGACATTCTTCGTCGTCGCCAAATTACTTCAGAGAAACTGAAGGCCATTCATCCGCAGGGGCGTTATGTTGTAGCCATGGGAACAAAGAGTCCTATGGTTGACGCAAAGTCAGTGACGCAAGAGTTTCTTGAAGCAGAACCAACACGGCGCGCGGCGTACGTAAAAGACGCGCCTCTTGAAATTCTTCAGGTGCAAAGCCGCGATCATTCTTGGCCGCTGGTTCATGCTTTGGGTTTAGCACGATGGTTAAGCGAACCGCGTCATGGAGATGCCCGTATTACGACTATAGACGAGGCAGACCTCGAGCATTCAACTGCGTCTTTTATACTTGAAGCAAAACACTAGAACCCGGCCGAGAATGTGGTCGGCACGGTGGCTGAAGAAAGCCCTGACTAAAAAGTAGAGCCAGAAAAGAAGAAAGACCCGGGGCAGTACATTGTGCGTACTGCGCGGGTCTTTCTGTAATCGTTTGGCTATGGATAGCCCCATTACCTTACTTCATTACTAATATTTCTCCTCCCTGGGATAATGTCCTCTCGACTAACAGAAGTTTGCAACTCCCTTAAACGATTCAGCGAGATTATCTTTGCGCCACTTTTATCAAGTAATACATTATTTAGTGTATTCCAAACGCGTTGAATGTCCCCGTTATAGACCAGCTCATATTCGCCACTTTCGCGGTCAATAAAAAATACCATCAATAGGCCGTCAGCAAAACCTTCTGTTGGTGGCTCCTTGAGATATGTACCGCCGCCGCCAGTTGTTTTTATCTGTACGTTTCTATCATTATAGGTTCCGTCCCAATCATAACGACCTACATTGTGCAACTCGATACTGAAAAAAAATTTTGCTATCACCTCTCCAATGTCGCCAACCATTCTGCCGTCCGGAGTAAATTTACGAGCACCATCCGAAATGTCTGATAAGTGTTTGCATGCATCAAATACATCTTTCACCGCCGCCGTGAATTCTACTTTTTCCATAATTTTATTTGTTTACAATAATTAGTGATCAGCCAGTTTCCAATTATTTTCATATTGGTCGGCTACCGGTGTGGGGATTGTATATTTCTCACCACCAATTCCAATTCTAAATCCGCCCGCTTGGATTGTCCAAAGAGTTTGATAGATGCCCTGGTTAGCTCATGATTCCTAATTGCTTTCGCCGCGCGTCCATTTCGTCTAAAACAATCTTGCGAATACGCACATTCTCGGGCGTCACTTCCACCAGCTCATCGTCTCCGATGTAGTCCAGTGAGGCCTCTAGGTCCATAATTTTTGGAGCGTTGAAATGCTCGGCCGAACCGTCGCCCTTTGAGCGCATATTGGATAGCTGTTTTGTTTTGCAAACATTAATTCTCAAATCGCCCGAGCGCGAGTGCTGGCCGACAACTTGACCTTTGTACACTTCAATCGCTGGCCCAAGGAAGAGTTGCCCGCGGTCCTGAACGCCGAGTAGTCCGTAGAGGGCGGTCGTTCCTGTTTCGTGAGCGACGAGCGATCCTTGTTCGCGGTCTTTCCATTGCTGGGTGTCTGCGGCGTATTTTAAGAATGATACATTGATAATACCCAACCCGCGGGTGTCAGTCAGAAATTCAGTGCGGTAGCCGAAGAGGCCGCGCGTCGGCACCTTAAATTCAAGATAGCAAATACCATTTTCAATATTCATCTCCTGGAGTTCGCCGTGGCGTTGTCCTAGTTTTTGGATAACGACGCCAGAATACTCTTCCGGCGTTTCAATAAAGACCCGTTCAAATGGAACGACAGTTTTTCCACCTTCCTTTTTGATGATGACCTCAGGACGAGACACCTGGAATTCAAATCCTTCGCGGCGCAAGCGTTCAATCAAGATGGCGAGATGCAATTCGCCACGCCCAGACACAATCCAGCCCCCAGCGCCGTCTTCTACTTTGAGAGCCATGTCAGACTCCAGCTCTTTCATGAGGCGTTCGCGAATTTGTCGGGAGGTGGTGTATTGACCTTCCTTCCCAGCGAACGGTGAGTCGTTGACAAGGAATGTCATTTTTACCGTGGGCTCTTCAATGGAGAGGAGGGGCAGAGCTATGGGGTTCGTTGGATCGGCAATCGTCTCGCCAATTGTAATATCGGGAATGCCCGAAATGGCGACAATGTCGCCGGCGGTTGTCTCGCTTGTTTCCACGCGGCCGAGTCCATCAAAGGTCATAAGAGAGACGAGCCGGAACTTTTTTACAACTCCCAAGCGATTGATGTGAGCGACTTCTTGTCCGGCGCGGATGATGCCATTGGCGACGCGGCCAGTGGCGATTCGTCCTTTATAAGGATCACCAGTTACCGTTGTGACGAGCATCTGGAGAGGCGCATCGGACGTGCCGGTCGGTGCGGGAACGTATTGCAAAATAGCTTTAAAGACGGGCGCGATGTCGGTCATGGCGTCAAGGTTTGGCAGAAGACCGGCCTTACCGAGCTTGGCGGCGGCGTAAACCATCGGAAAATCGAGTGTCGTATCGTCGGCACCGAGTTCCACAAACAGGTCAAATGTTTTGTCGTGTACCCAGTCAACACGGGCATCCGGTTTATCAATTTTATTGATGACGACAATAGGTTTCAAGCCAATTTTCAAAGCGTTCTTCAAGACAAAACGAGTTTGGGGCATTGGGCCTTCTTTAGCATCAACTAAGAGCAAGCAACCATCGGCCATGGTCAGGACGCGCTCAACCTCGCCGCCAAAGTCGGCGTGGCCGGGGGTATCAATGATATTAATCTTTACTCCTTCCCACATTATGGCGGCGTTCTTGGAAAATATAGTAATACCACGCTCACGCTCAAGATCATTAGAATCCATGATTAATTCTTTGTCCGCGATATCGCGATGCAACTTAGTTTTTGACTGGCGCAGCAGTGCATCTACGAGCGTTGTCTTCCCGTGATCAACGTGGGCTATAATAGCAACATTACGAATTTGATTCATATAGTTTTGGTAATAAAAACGACGAGGGTCCTCTGCATTAGCTCTCTATAATAATAGCAGTCACGGCGCTGCCGTGACCGCATGAGATGTCAGTCCCTTGCCTTGCGAGGTTTCTTAATACTTGTCGCAGTCTACCACAGACCAGGCAAATGTCAATGTCCTTCTGGCAGAAGGAGTTGTCGATCAGAGGCAGACGATTGACGGTAGCTCCTTTGGTTGTTAGGATAGGGACTCAAGGTAGTTTAAAATCAATGCGAGAGAGACAAAACAAATAAGGAGGGAAGCTAAGATGTCAGGGACTGTGAAACGCGCGAAACACAGCAGAACTGCTACGGAGTTGATCCGAGCGCTGCATTACATTGACAACGAGCTCGTGGTGGTGAAGGACGGCGGCGCAGCTATGGAGCGACCAAGGCTGGCAAAAATGTTCGCTCAAGACGTAGCGGCTCTTCAGAAGGTAAGGAAGCCCATAGTTTTTGTCCATGGTGGCGGGCCGGCAGTGACCGACATGCAGCAACGTCTCCGCCTCAAGACCAAAACGGTGGATGGGCAGCGTGTCACCGACGCGCACACCATGTTGGTCGTGCAGCAAGTGCTGATTGGGCTCATTGCCACGGATATCATTGCCGAGATCGCTCGTTGTGGCGGCAGCGCGATCGGGCTCATTGGCGCGGCGTGTGGCGGATGGCTGCGTGGACGCCTGCGGCAGCACATCCGTCACAGCACCAGTAAAGTGGTTCATCTTGGTCGAGTGGGTGACGTGGCTGAAGTCCGAATAGAAGCACTGCGCGCGTTTCTTGCGGACGGCCTTGTTCCAGTTGTGCCGCCAGTAGCTTTTGATGAGCTGTTACGGCCGCTCAATGTCAATGCCGATGCTGTGGCAAGCGCCATCGCCCAAGCGCTACGCGCCCCCAAGCTCATTTTCTTGACTAATCTTGAAGGGATTTATGGGCCAGACGGGGCCGTTGTAAAGAGGGTAGATGCTTCTACCTTACGCTCGTGGATAGAGAGCGGAGTGGTCAATGGAGGGATGATCCCAAAAGCACAAGCTTGCCTTGACGCTCTTGCCGGCGGAGTCGGTAGGGTCACCATAGCGGACGGTCGGGTTCCCCATGCGTTGCTCGTGGAGGTGCTGACTGATCGGGGAGTCGGCACCATGGTGGTTCCCGATGACCCAGCTTAGGGTACATCTTGGGGGCGGCGCGCCAGGTGCGTGCCGCCCCCAATAACATTTTGGCCGTCGGCAATCAATTTATGGCAAGAATCCTCCGGCCTGGATCTCCCAAAGTTTTTTGTAGATACCTTGGCGGTTAAGGAGCTCTTGGTGCGTGCCCATATCAATGACTTTGCCATTTTCTATAACGATGATTCTATCCATAGACAAAATGGTGGAGAGGCGGTGGGCGATGACAATAACGGTTTTGCCTTTCATTAACTCTCGCAAAGCGTCTTGGATTAGGGCTTCAGATTCTGAATCCAAACTGGAAGTCGCTTCGTCCAAAACAAGAATGGGCGCGTTTTTTAAGATGGCTCTCGCAATAGCCACGCGTTGGCGCTCGCCGCCCGAGAGTTTAATGCCACGCTCGCCCACATAGGTGTCATAACCAAACGGCAGTTCGTTTATAAAGTCATGACAATGCGCCTTTTTGGCGGCTTCAACAACTTCAGCATCACTGGCGCCGCGTTGTCCATAGCGAATATTGTCTAGAAGCGTGCGATGGAAAAGTATTGGCTCTTGGGGCACGAGAGCGATTTGGTCACGCAGACTCTTTTGCGTGACCTTGGAAATATCTTGCCCGTCTATCAATATGTGGCCAGCATCAATTTCAAAGAAGCGGAACAGCAGATGGGTGATGGTTGATTTTCCCGCTCCCGAAGGTCCTACCAGCGCCACTCGTTCACCCGGCTGAATCACAAGATTGAAGCGATTGAGAACCTTTCTTGTTTGATGAAATCCAAAATCAACGTTATTAAATTCAATTTTTCCTTGTCTGACTGCAAGTTCTTTAGCCGTTTTTCTATCTTTTATTTCATGAGGCAGTTCCAAAATTTCCACCATTTCCGCGGCGTCTGCAAAGGCCATATAAAAGCGGCGCAAAATCCGGCCAAAGTCCCAGAGCTGGCGCATTAAGCGTATAATGTATATTTGAATAAGGACAAAGTCACCAACCGTTAAAATACCGACACGCCACAACTTGATAGCAATATAGAGCATTATAAATTCTATAGCGATCATTAAGAGTGATTGAACCCCATAAGCAATTTCGCTGATGTTCCAAGTGAAAGAGTACACCTTACGCCATTCCTCAATGATGTTGTGGTAGCGTTGCTTTTCGTGTTCGTGGCCAGTAAACAGCTTGATGGTCGTGCTGTTGCCGATGGCGTCTGCCAGCACTCCGGTTGCCTCCGTATCTTTCATTGATTTCGCTATTTCGTAGGGCTGTTTCCATCTGGCGAAGAAGTAGTTAGCTGTCAGAAAAATTATTACCCAAACGCCAAGGGTAGCTGTTAAAACAATACTGCGAAAAGACACGCCGATGAGAATGCCGACTACCGTGACAATTAGTGGAATGAGAGAAAATTGTACTTGGTCAGCCACTTCTTCAAAGGCGCGCGACAGACGATTAACTTTGCGCACCAATGAGCCGGCAAAGCTGTTAGTAAAAAATGAATATGAATGGCCGATTAAATAGTTAAATGAAGTTTCATTGAGGTCAGCTATGACCCTAGTTTCCAGTCGCACCAAGCCAACGGCGTTTAAGCGATAAATCAGCCAGGCCAACAGTTCCAGCGCGATAATTATGAAAAGCGTGTGAACTAAAATATCAGCGCCGTTGGCGATTGGTGCGGCCAGAGTGTCAAAGAATTTTTTGTAAAACCATGGAGTGATAATTTCAACCGTGTAAACGGAGAAAGTTCCCGTAAGCAGCATGGCAGTCACGACCGGATATTTCCGAACGTGTTTCCAAAAAACATTGATGATTTGTTTATTCGTAACTTTCATGCAATTAAAATTCTCCCCGCAACCTCAATGGCTGGGAGATCCCCTATATATAAAGACGGTTTTTATTAAGTATTGTTACAGTTTTTTGAGTGGCCCCGCCCCCGCAACGGCGGGGCGGGGTGGGGTTAAGCCCTCTCCACGTACTCGCCTCTTTCGGTATTGATGCGAATTCTGTCGCCAATTTTGACGAAAAGCGGCACCTGAATAGATGCTCCTGTTTCCAGCTTGGCCGATTTCATGACACTGCCCTGCGCTGTGTCGCCTTTAACGCCCGGTTCTGTCTCCATAACTTTGAGCTCAACTTTTTTGGGCAGTTCAATGTTAATAGGTTTGTTGTTGTAGTAAAGCACATCTACTTCCTCACCCTCTTTTAGAAAACCAGTTTTGTCTCCCAAAATGCTAATTGACAAAGAAAATTGCTCAAATGTGTTGTTGTCCATGAAATGAAGCTGCTCATTGTCACGATAAAGAAAATTTACTTTAGTGCGCGCCATATCCGCAATTTCCAAACGGTCTCCGGGCTTGAAGCTAATTTCTAAAACCTTGCCCGTGATAAGATGCCGCATTTTAGTTTGCATGACCGGTTTTCTTTGCTGCATACGCACGAAACGGGCTTCAAGTACAATGTATGGCTCATTTAGATAATTAACCACGAGACCGATTTTGATGTCATTAAGAGTGGAGATGAAAGACATTGTAGCAAGTCAAAATTCAAAGGTTAAAATTTAAAATTCCAATTCAAAATTGATAAGCTTTTGATTTCGAGCTTGGACTTTTGTCTTTTGCATTTTGATTTTTGAATTTACCATTTGTGAACTATCTGTTCACAAATGGTAGTAGTGCCATAAATCTAGCGCGCTTGATGGCTTGGGCTAATTTGCGTTGATGTTTAGAACAGACGCCACTGCGGCGCTTGGGCACGATTTTGGCGTATGACGAGGTGAAGCGCCGCAGAGTATTCGCGTCTTTGTAGTCAATCTCTTGAATAGCATTCACGCAAAAGTGGCAGTAGCGATCTTTTGGCGCAATCGGTGGGGCTTGGCGAGTGTGGCGATTGTTGCGGGTATTGGTGGCCATGCTGATGTATTAGTAAGTTTTAGAAAGGAATATTTTCAAGCTGAATTTCTTCTTCTGCTGGCGGGAATGGCTGACCGCTTGAGCTACTTTCTTCTCCGCTCGGCACTTCTTCTTTGGCAGAAAATGGACCAGTCGCGGCGCCAGCCGGGCGATCCAGCATTATGACATTGTCGGCGATGATTTCTGTGCGGTAACGTTTGACGCCATCTTGTCCTTGCCAGTCGCGAGTTTGCAAACGACCCTCAACATAAACTCGACGGCCCCGCGCCAGATATTTCCCAACAATATCGGCAAGTTTGCCCCAAGCAACAATGTTGTGGAATTCTGACCTTTCTTGTTTTTCACCGGCCTGGTTTGTCCAGACGCGGTTGGTGGCGACACTAAAAGAAGCAACCATTTGTCCACTCGGCGTGGTCCGGCTTTCCGGATCGCGCGTGAGATTGCCAATTAGCATAACCTTGTTTAGACTCATCGCCATATATTTGATTCTTAAGTATTAATAAAATTAAATTATATTTAAACGTTAGGGTTTTCCTCAAGAATCTTTTCAATTTTCTTTTCCAGTTCTTCGGGCGTTAAGGAAGGAGTACTTACGGGACTCGGTTCTGGCGCGCTAACACTTGGCGCCTCGGCCGCGGCACGCTGTTGTCGTTTGACTGCCAATCGTGCCCGTAAGGCCTGCTCTCGTTCAACCGTTACCTGACTCTTAATCGGTTTTACAATAATTTGGTGGCGCATGACATTAGTTGCCAAGCGCAGCACGCTATTTATTTTGGCTAAGCGAGACGGTTCCGCACTAAGCTCTAACAAGCGGTAATAGCCATATTGGTGGTGTTCAATTGGATAGGCCAGTCTTTTTTTACCAAGATCAACTTCTTTGGTTATTTCAGCGCCGTTATCTTTAAGCAGGTTGGTGATTTTTTCCGTCGCGCCTGGCACTTCGTCTTCAGTCAAAGTGGGCGGCAAGATGTACATTAGTTCGTAACGTTGTGTCATACCCCGCACCTTTACGGCGTTAGCGTTCTAGTGTCTGCCTGTCCTCGCGGCAGGAGAGCAAAATAATCGCTAAACATCACTGCCAGATTATGGCACTCACAACGAACGCTGGTTATTGAGTCTGACTGGATTGAATAATAGTTATAATTAGTCATAGTTGGAGCTCTAGTTTAATAATGGCGTTCTTAACGCCGAAAGGTGCGGGGAATAAAAATTGGTCTCCGAGAGACCATATTATCCCGCCCCGCAAGGCGGGGGGACACATTGTCTTTGTCGGCACCCCTCCCGCAAAGCGGAAGGAAGTCACCCCCGCCAGGCGGGGGCAAAAAGACCTAAATAATTTGTGTGGGCATACTAACACGGAGAAATTAATTTGACAAGCACATGAGAATATTCAATTCTTCGGAACCGCCAAGTACGTGCAGATTTTTATCAAAAAACTGCATAAGGCCAGATACATCTTGCACTCCTTGGAGATCCAAGGAGTATGCAAATTCACAGAATTAGCTACGGTATCCGGGGATTTGGCCG
>Ga0155042_106_pt1 | contig 67644 bp, 51 predicted proteins | sample RifCSPhighO2_01_FD_106010 | JGI IMG/M metagenome (GOLD analysis project Ga0155042, IMG submission 106010) | Candidatus Uhrbacteria bacterium RIFCSPHIGHO2_01_FULL_46_23 | reverse complement strand
ATCTTGAACACTGCGGATTGAATGGTAAAACACCAAACGAATTTCTTTCAAATTATCAACTAATCAACCCGCCAAATGTGCCTGCCTAAAACACGAAAATTTTCAAACCTAATGACTCTCGGCGTGCTCTGTTGTGGCCATGGTTAAATACACTAAAGTCAGCATGGAGAAAACAGTAGCTTGAATAAATCCAACCAAAAACTCCAGCAACAAAAATGGTAAGGGCACAAAAAATGCGACCAAGCCAGCGATGACCGTCAGCAAAACCTCACCCGCAAAAACATTGCCAAAAAGACGAAGGGACAAACTTATCATTTTGGCCACTTCGCTCACTACCTCAATCAAACCTACAAAAAATTCAATAAAGGCAACCATAATACTGATGCCGCCATGTTTGAAAGATCTCCAAATTCCGCCAAGTTTAATAAAACGATCAGCATACTTCCAAAATCCTATGGCCATAACCCCAATGACATGCGAACCAATAACCGCTACTAGAGCCATGGCCAATGTTAAATTAAAATCCGTGTTGGCTGGCCGAAAAATTGGAATAAACATAGTCTCGCCGCGTTCAACCATATTGCGTCCAATAGAACCAATCCCCGGAAAAACGCCGAGCAAATTTGAAATTAAGATAAAAATAAAAAGCGTGCCGACAATTGGCAAAAAACGAATGGATTTTTTTCTGTCTCCGGTTACTTGATCCATATAGCTAAACAGTGTATCCAGCACGGCTTCAGTAAAATTTTGTACGCCGCTAGGAACTTCCTGCAACCGGCCTCGCAAATAAATAGCCAAAATAATCAAGCCCACGCTGACAACAACGGCGTTAATCAAAGTGTTCGTGATTGGAAACGAACCAATATAAAACACTATTTCAGCGGCGAGGGACGGGAGATGCATATGATTAGCTTATTAGCTTGTAGCTGGTAGCTTGTAGCTTTAAGTAGGTTAAGCTTTGATTTCTCTCCAAACAATTTCTATAACATTAAAATATTTTTTTGTGAAATAGACGACTTCGGAAACAGAAAACGGTTTACAAGTATAAATGTCAACAGTGAATAATGGGGGGGTCGTGGGATAGCTGTAGAAATGTGCACCGGAAGACTTCCAGTGTACCCACCCACCGTACCCCATTTCGTGGGCACTATAAGCCATGGGCTGATGCAACACCTCCATTTTTGCGACATTAGCCAGCTCCAACAGGTAAGATTTCATCTGCTCAGGTTCAACGATCTTCGAGGTAAGTCCTTCGACGATGAGTCGTTGCCGAACGAGGTCAGGGGCAAGGTTACGCCACATAATCAATAATGACAATCATGGTAATTTTGAATTTTGACTTGAATTTTTGAATTCTGTTAGTGCTTTAAATTGCCGATATAGCCACAATACGGTTGTCGCCATGGCCAAGAAAACACCGGCCAAGGTCAGCCATGGCGTTGTGCCAAATTGACCATCAGCATATTTTCCGATGGAGCCAAAAACAACAAGAGGTATGGCAATAATAAAACCAAGCTCCCACGCCAAACTCAATGCTTGCCAGACATTTTGAGGCATCTTGTTCATATAGCTTACAGCTTAAGGCTTATAGCTTATGGCTCGTCTAGAACATTATATCTTCTTCCGCTCTCTTATATGAATGAACCTCTTCCTTACTAAACCAGTGCTTTAATTCGTGCTCCGCTTCGCTCTCGTCGCCAGAAGCATGAACAACGTTATGAATTGCTCTCTTGTCGGCATTAGCTAGAGTCGGCGAATCAACCGAATAATCACCTCTGATGGTGCCCATATCGGCTTTGGAGGGCAAGGTGCTCCCTACGATTTTTCTTACCATGGCAATAGCATGGATACCCTCAACAATCATGGCCACGACCGGCCCAGACATAAGAAACTCAATATTCCACTGCGCAGCCATTTTACCGATCTCCAACGGATCATTTGTGCCGATTTCCTTGATTGGATCCTTTCCGTAAGTACGGTAATTCTCAAGGGTTTTCTCTCCCATACCGCGCATCCATATTTCGGTATTGGGATAATGATCGTGGGCTTGTTCTTTGGTTGGTGTAACCATTCTCAAAGCAATAATCTTTAGGCCGCGCTGTTCAATGCGACGGATAACTTCGCCGACAAGTCCGCGCTTTACGCCGTCTGGCTTAACTAAAACAACGGTTTTTTCTTCTTTGGGATGGGGCATAATATTGAGAATATAGAATATGGAATATAGAATATGGTCATTGAGTCATTGGGATTTTATTGTTTACTGCTTAAGGAATTCACGTACTTTTCTAACTACGTCGCCCGGAGTCATATTGGACTTAACAATATAGCCGATCGCTCCCATTGTCAGCCCTTTTGTTCTGTCTTCATCTTGCCCAAGATTGGTGAGTATAATTACCGGTATTTTTGATGTTTTGTCATTAACTTTCAAAGCCTGCAAAACAGAAAAACCGTCAAGCCCGGGCATAATCACATCCAATAAAATAATATTGGGCTGCTCTTTTTCGACCAGCTCAATCACGTTATCGCCCCGCTCAAGTTGAAACACCATGAATCCTTCCTGCTCAAATTTATGAACATACATATCAAGGATCATGGAATCGTCCTCAACAATGAGAACTTTTATTTTTTCATCTGCCATACCCCGCACCTTTACGGCGTTAGCGTTCCAGAGCAACGCGCAATTAAGCGGCCATAGTTGCCATAAACATCTAAAGCCATTGATAGTCGAGTTGCCAAGCGAACGCTCGCCAAATAGTTTAGACTAATTAAATTGTTGTTGTTGTTATACTTCATACTTCATAAACACAGATTATTTTTGATTGTAGAGTGAGCAACGCCGAAAGGTGCGGGGCATAATCTTGTGCCTAGTATAACATAAAAATTTAAACTCGCAAGGGCTAATAGAGAAAAGATAGTTTTTGTCGTCTGGGTAAAAATTATTGACACAGAGTATGGATATGGATAACCTGACCAATTGCCAGTAAGCTGTGATTGTTTCAAAACAAGAAGAGGCCTGAAGCAGATGCTTCAGGCCTCTCATAAACTTAGCAAGAGGCTCTACGTTTCAGCCTCTGGCTGGAGCTCACGGAGCACGGCCTCGTAGGTGCCAAGGTACGTGGCTGACCACGTCTCATAGTCACCGTACGTAGCGCTTGCCCGCCATACTTTCTTTCCCTCGCGATCAGCAATGTGTTCTGCCCGCAGGGCGGGATCGTCTGTGCGATGGTGGAGCATTACACCTCCTCATGGCACTACTGTGCCGTCAATGTCACGCCTAGCTTCCATTCCGATTGATTCGGCGGCCAGCCATGTCTGGACCGCTTGGCCGCTTGGGAACAGCCAACGACCAAAGGGCTCGAAAGTCGCTGGTGATCAAGCACCATCCATAGACGAAAGGCCGAAAGTTCCATCGTGAAGCGCGTGACGCGTTCAGAAACGCTATGCGCATCACTTCCCACCATGTCATCTTTTTTTTCTTCGTCATTTGCCCTCCTTCTGACACTTTCGTTCCGTAGAGTTTTTTGTTTATTGGTAACCGAGGCGGACACCTCGAAACGGCGCTCTTTCGGAGCACTCGCCTCGGCTACCTTTGATTGTCAAAGAACGGATGGACAGTACTTTAAAATCAATAAAAAGTCAATGTTGGATGCTCAACGCGCAGAAGAAACGGTCAATGTCTTTCCGTCAGTTCTAAACTGAATCCAGCCATTTTTGTCGGTTCTATAAATGTTAATTTTGTCGGAGCTAAGTCGATCTATGGTTTCAGGTGCGGGATGGCCGAATTGATTGCCTTCGCCCACCAAAATAACGGCATATTTAGGATTAACTGCCTGAATAAAATCATCGCCGCTTGAACTCGCGCTTCCGTGATGTCCGATCTTTAAGACTGACGACTTAAGATCGCGCCCTTCCGCCAAAAGCAATTTTTCTATCTCTATGGAAGCATCTCCCATAAAAAGAAACGATTGTTCGCCAAAAGTCAAACGGCTAACGACAGAAACGTCGTTTAGGTTCTGCACTGTGTCGGGCAATTTTCTATCTGGATACAAAAATTCCCAGCGCCACGCCACTCCATTGTCTGTACCGCTCCACGCGAATGGATGGTCAGCTGGAATCGACCGGATGTTTCTGGCGCGCAACTCTTTCAAAAATGTCAGATATTCTGGTGTTGTGTGAATGGCTGAAGACAAAAGCGCTCTCTCAACCTGATAACGGCGCAAAATGTGAATAAGCCCGGTCACATGGTCAGCGTGAGGATGGGTGAGAATAATGCCCGCCAGCCGCCGATTGGCCAAGCTCATGAAGTAATCAAGCTCTGACACAACCCGTTCGTCCGGACCGCCATCTATTAGCCACCTGCTGCCGGAAGGAAATTCAATCAAAATGGCATCACCCTGACCAACATCTAGAAACACAACGCGCAAATCCTTAGGCGCCACGCTACGCGATACTGATACCGATAAACCAATCAAAGCAATCACCACAATCGCGGCAGCGATTATGAGAAGCTGCGGCTGAAAAATTTTGGCTAATCTTTGAGCCACAGCACTCTGGCTTGTCCATCAGTAAAAAACAACGCTCCTACGCCCGACGTACCAATAGTTCGTTCGCTGAAGGTGATAATTTCTTCACTTACCACATAACCAGTCCTTACAAGATCGTCACGAATATAGTCTCGCTCTTTATCTATGTCTGGACTGATGATATGAGTAGGGAACTTTAAGGTTGGGCTATAAGCAACACCACTATCAAAACTGGCTGTCCCTAGCCAAATGTCACGACCGTCGGCAAGAACAATGGGTGCCAGCCAAAACCTGGCATGATGCCGTTGACGCGCGCTTTTCATAGCGGTTTCTTTTTCCACGCCAATATCCTGAACGCGTCCCTCGTAAAATGACGGGCTAATTGGCGCTGACGGATAGGCTATATCGGCTAACGACGAATGGATAGTCCTAAAAATATTTTTTAGGGTCAACGAATCGGCTGTCTCCCATCCCGCGGCCTGAAAAGCTGTTTCAAATTTAGCCCGCGAACCAACAATAATAATATTGACGGGGGTCTGGGTGCGGCCGCGCAAAGTTTCCGTTGTCCGAGTGAGATTGTCTAATTCTTGCGAACTTACGTTCGTTACAATACGGCGTTGAAAAATTTCCACTGGCCCAACATTCACTGTCAACAACGGATGCTGCATTGTATAGTTCACATAAAATAATAACGAACCGATCAGAGCGGCAATAACTACCAAATTCTTAAGACCAAAAAATCGCCATGTCAATGCTGGCTGACTGACGTCTGCAGCAATAAAATTTTCATACAGATAAACGGCCGTGATCATAACCACCAACCACCACGCCCCCAAAAGATAACCTCCTAAAACATCACTGGGCCAATGAACCCCCAGATAAACGCGACTGATACCAACTAAAATAATGAGAAAAACAGTTGCCAAGAAAACAGTAATTTTGGTTCGCCAGTTACGGACAATACCAATAAGGACATAAGCAAAAAAACCGTAAAGCACCACGGCTATCACCGCGTGACCACTTGGAAAACTTGAAGACGAAACTGACACGAGCACCTGATTGAAAGTCGGCCGCGGCCGATCAAATATCCATTTTAAAATACTGTGCAGCCCGAGCGCTGTTGAGACGCCAATCGCAAAAACAGTGGCGCGCATCCAGGCGCGACGGGCTATAAGAAACGCTGTCAAGGCCACGACAAAACCCAGGGCTGGCAGGCCAGCTAAATTCGTTACAAAAAGCATAATCCGATTTAAAAACGGATCACGTACGAATAGCACCAACCCCGACAGTCGGTTATCCAACCCAATAAATGGCCCTTTGACCACCACGGCATGAATGAGTACGAGCAAGTAGCCAAGAATCACTAAACTCAAAATGAAACTGAGGGTAAAAGATAAGCCCAAAATTTCGTAAGGAGAGAAGCGTTTCCCGACAAAACGACACAAACGAGGATGACGTTCAGCAAAGGCAACAATATATTCATTCTCAAGGAGCGCGTGAATCAAAGAACGTCCCAAAGACATAAAAAAAGCTCTCACTTGCCGTTCGTGGCGAACGAGAAAACGACCAATCAACCAATTTAAACCGATCAGCAGAGCCAGGCCAAAAAGGAAAACAGTCAGTCTTGTTCCCCAAAGCTCAACGGCCTCCCAGCTTGCGCCAAAGAAGTAGCCCAAACCGACATAAAGAAACGCCCATACAGAACTCGCCACGATACTCCAAGAAAAAAATCGCCAATAACGCATCTCTGACATGCCGGCCGTAAATGGTACCAGCGAACGCACTGGTCCGAGGAAATTTCCGGAAAAAATACTTTTACCGCCATGAGCGGCAAAATATTGCTGGGCCCTAATTAAATACCGTCTTTTTAAATAAAAACTGGTTTCCGAAAAAAATGGCGGGCCATAAAACCGACCAACCAAATAAGATGCTGCGGCGCCCAAAAAACAGCCCAGGGCGACAATAATCATGAGTCCTCTAACATCGTACGCCAATGGCCACTGTTCGGCGACAAAGCCGCTAAAAAGAACGATAATCGTCCCAGGCACAAAAACGCCAAGGAAGGCTACTGATTCAAAAAACGCCGCAAAAAAAACAATAACATATCCCACTTCTGGATAGGTAAGAAAAAAATTAAAAATTACTTCAAGCATACCCCGTTAGAAGTTCTTCCCAGCCCCCCGCGCCGCGGGGCGGGGCTGATAAGAAAAGCGGTTGAATAAATAATCATAAAAAGCGTTGGCGATTAACAAAGAGGAGTTAATGATAAAGACGGTGATTAAAGTATTTAATTGATTCAGAAAGTGTGTCATATCTAAAGACTGATAAAGCTACTAAGACGGCCTTCTAACGGGGCATACCCCCATAATACATTTACAATACATTTTTTCAAAAAACGAGGCAATGATAAAGGCCGGCTGGAGATATACACAATTCTAGTGCAATCTCTCAACCGGCCCTGTGTTCTCATGACCTTATCGCCCCCTCCTCCAAGCGCGACGGTGTTACATAGCGGCAGAAACAGATACGGGTTCGCTCGGTATGTATACGGCGGGCAACCCCTTGTCCTTAAACCGCTTTGTGAGCGGCCCACATCGCATAACATCGTCAGGCATAAAATTACTGCAGGCCCGACGTGTTTTTTTCTCCATACCTTTGAGGCAACGCACAGCACCCCTACTGCCGTCAAGCCACCTCACCTCAACCCTCACAAAAACCGCCTCATTGTTTGACAATCTTCCCCTCCTCAACCAGCGATGCGCTTTTTTGAACGCGAGCTCAAGATACCACTCTTTGCTGTGACCGCTCATGATACACACCCCCTTGAGAGTAAGCGCGCCCCGGATCACTATGATTCCGAGTGGCTGCTGTTATTTGATTTTCAGCAGCGATCTGGCCGGATAACTGACCAAATCGCTGCTGAAAAATTTTTCAAAGATCTCTTTTTGATTGTATACCCTTCTCCGCCCCGCAACGCGGGGCTACGAAAGGGTTATTCTCCTCACACTTTTTTATTAATCTTTTGTGATAGGGGGTGAGGTAGAATAAAAAACTGACCTACCGTTTCCGGTAGGTCAGCTAATTGTCGTTTGTGTCTATTTTATCGCACGCGACAAACCGCCGAACCTACCGGATCGGTAAAAAAGAAGCCAAAATACTGATTGTTCAACCTTGTGTGTTGCATACCCCGTTAGAAGTCCTCGGCCCCGCATAGCGGGGCTGTAGTGATTAAAGTATTTAATTGATCATTATATTATATCTAACTTAAAAATCAGTCAATGGGCTCGTCCAGATTCGAACTGGAGACCTCTTGCGTGTCATGCAAGCGCTCTAACCAAACTGAGCTACGAGCCCATAGAAACAACCTTATATATACCAACTTTCTAGATATTTGAAAAGGCGGCACGTCCTCCATGCGTACCGCCTCTTTCAATTGTATCTGGTCACCCACTCTAGAATTGGTGGGCGCGAATCTCCTCCTCCACCTGCTCCACGACTTGGCCGGGCCAGAGACCCATCTCCTTGAAAGCGAAGGCCGCGTCGAGGAGGTTGTAGGCCACGACGATTTTTGTGAATCCAGCCTCTTGGAGGCGCCGAACTGCTCCCTGTTGCCGGTCGACGAAGATGAAGACTGGCGGGGACTCATCTGCCGCAAGATACCCGCTCGCGAGGAGCTTCTCGCGTGCCTCCGGTTTGGAGCGACCGTCCGTAGCGACGTTGTCCACAAGCCAATAACGGTGAGCCCTGCTCGGTTTTCCGTTCACCCAGTCAGGGTGGGCACCATGCTGCTTCAGAGCCTCGCGCATGATGCGGTGGCAGATCGTGTGCCCGCTTGGCGTCTTGATAGCTTCACGCCAGCTCACCATTGCCGCCGCTTGGGCGAGGGCCGTACCGGCGGTGGGAATGCCGATGAGGCACGGCCGAGAATCCACAGCTTCGACGCTTTTGCAGATAAGCTCTGCGATCTTACGACCAACGAGCCACTCGAAACCGGGGTAGTCGGTCAGGTCTTCACGTCCGAAGACGTAGACGTTGGACTTGACTCCTGACTTCAAGGTGAACGGTTGAGGGTTGTAAGCAACGAAGCGCACCCGCGCCGCGTAGCGAAGCACTTCAAGGTCACTCGGTGTGTAGATAGCACCGGACGGAGTAACGAGTTCACTCATTGGCCTCCCCCTTCCACTTTGAGGTGTTGAACCTGCCCAACATTCTCGGCGGTAATGCGGGTGAGGATATCAGTGATGGCGAGGTCAAGTTTCTCCGCCTCTCGCCCTGCTACCTCAGCGAAATCGTTGGGGGTCGTGGAGGCGTAGAGAATGCCGCTCGACGAGTTGACGAGTGCGTCACCGCCGAAACTGTTCCTGACGGATGCCTCAAGGTCGCCACCCTGCGTGCCGATGCCGGGGATGAGGATCAACAGCTCTCTAACAATCTCGCGCACGCGCTTGAGCTCTTCGGGGTAAGTCGCACCGACGACGAGGCCACAGTTCCTATTGATGTTCCACGCCGTGCAGACGCGGTACGCCACGTACTCATAGAGTTTGAGGCTCGCTGTGGAAATCTCTCGGCCGAAGTGGCGCTCGACTTCACCGAGCAACGCTCCCGCCAGAGGAATTTCCAGGTCCTGAAACTCCCCCGCTCCGGGATTTGATGTCCGACACAGAACGATGATGCCCTTGTTCTCCTGCGCAAGGAAGGGCTTCATCGCCTCGCAGCCGAGGTAGGGGTGCACCGTAACGGCGTCGGCCCCAAACACCTCGAATGCCTCCCGCACGTAGTGGTCGTTCGTTTTGCCGATGTCGGCGTACTTGGGGTCGATGATGATCGGCACCTCTGGAGCCACCGCCTTGATATAGGCGATGATGTGCTGGAGCGCAACCGAACCGTCGATCCCGAGACCGCCGAAGAACGCCCGGTTCGGCTTGAACGCGGCGGCAATCTCCGCCGTAGCGTCGATCAACGCCGTGAAGAACTTGCCGAGCTGGAGTTGGGTCCACGGAAACGTTCCTACCGCCTTGCCGATCTTCCCGATGTCAGGATCCAGGCCCACGCAGACGAGCCTACCTCCCTGTCGTCGGCTTTGAACCATCTCACGAAAGCACCTGCTCATGATTCGCTACCTCCTTCTCCTATTCCTATGCAGTTGTAAACATCCGACCGGTGCGACTTCGGACCTTCCGAAGACGGTCGGATACCTGTGCCATCTTATCACTAATAAAAAATTACGCAACTCCGCACCTACCCTGATAACTAATCATTACCTTCGCGAGACCAGAGACGAGGTCGGCTTCGCCTTATAGTAGTTCATAACGGTTATTTGATTGTTGGGATAGGTGCGGGGTGAATCCAACAATCAAAAAAATTATTCCTAAAAACGCATGAAGTGAATCATTGGCTAAACTTGATTCAATTATTCCAAACAGCATCTTGTCGGGAATCAAGAATCCCATAATCGCCAAGGCGCCAAATACTGCGCCGAATATTTTAGAAAAATTTTTAGCTGATGACACTCCATGCACAACAAAAGCAATGGCCAGCAAACCTACCGCCAGGTGAATGAAATTATGAATTTTGTTTACGGCAAAAAGGCCAAAAACCGGATTCTTGAATACTCCGGCGAATCCAATGGCGATTAAAACAACGCCGCAAATAAAAATAATTCTAGTCGTTAACGTGTGAGACATAAGCTCGCTTCTGAAAATTGCATAAACTAACTAGATAGGAAATGTTGTTTTGGCAACCAAATTTAAAAACCTATTTAATGAATCTTACGAACGATCAGCGAAATCTATGCGCATCTGGTGGAGCTGTTACGGACAAATGAAAAACCTTTACAGCTTTAGTGAGGGAAATCTATCACTCGTGTCTTTCTGGGCCCTCTACTGAATTTGTGCCAAGTGATAATTGATGTCGTTTTCCGGAGTGGCCAGATACGCTATGCCGCCCAAGTTCTCAAAAATGGCACACGCCCGAGGAGAATTATCGATGAGAAGACAGCTCTCCAATGGTACACCAATCTTCTGAGCATATGCAACGAACAGTTCACCGCTATTATCGGTCTTGTGTTTCCCCTCGAAATAGGAGTTACTGATAAGATCAAAATATTTCTCCAGTTGGAGTGCGGGTACGGTGAAGCGTGAGAAACTATCCATATTCCCGGTCAGCAGTACAACCGTGAACTGGTCACGCAATGTATTTAACTTCTCAAGCGCCGGTTGCGAGACCTTCATGGTACGGCAATCCTGCACAAACACGCTCCACAACTTTTCGAAAGGTAAACCTATTTCTCGAGCGACAAACTCATTCACTTGTTCGGCCGTATACTTCCCTCTCATCCAATCGCTGACTATCGTTTTATCAGTTCCAAAAAGCAACTGCTGTACCTTTGCATGCTCAGCAGGCAACAAGCTCCGCCAATACCGGTCGTTGCAAAGCGTGCCGTCGAAATCACAAAATAAGATTGGTTTTAAGGATGACACAGTGTTGATCTAGTTTATGTATTTAAGAAACTTGTGGGCCAGGATGGATGCTTCGCTTGTAGAACCAGTCGTCCGCCAGCCGGCGGACTTCTTAAAACCCCTCGGTTTTAATATTTCCTCGACGGGAAACTCCCGTTTCCCGACCCCTTCCCCCCGTCTTACCCGCCTGCCAAAATTGTTACAATGCGCCTGCTTGGATTTTTGGCCCAAGGCCACTGCACCTCGGGTGCAGAACCAAGGACCTATTCTTACCCCGCACCTTTTGTTAACCTTTGGGCATGGATGGACTCGAACCATCGACCCCAGACTTATAAGGTCTGTGCTCTAACCAGCTGAGCTACATGCCCATTTACAAACTTAAAGGTGCGGGGCGCGATAAGACGGTTGCTTCCTGTCTGCCGTAGGCAGATAACCAACTGTCCCACAAAGCGGGATCCGCCATGGGCGGAAACTATATGCCCCAATTAAATTACACGGACGTTTTGGTTCAATTTGTCGCACTCACAGTATATCAAGTCAAACAAATAAAACGCAATTGCTAAAGCACGGCTTAAAGTATTCTCAAATTCTTAAGAATTTGAGAATTACGTGATGGATTTTATCTTTATGGCCGCACGCACTAACTGCTCGGCCTCTTCAAATGACGAGGTGGATAAAGTAAAAATAGCCAAGGTGCTAGATCCTTCGGCCGACCATTGTTTGGCGAGATCCAGGGCGTTCAAATGAGGACCGGTCTTTAACCAACCGCCAACCTTGCCATCACTGCGTTCATAAAGCAGAACGGCGATTTTGACCTGCGGCGAACTCATGATGAGCTCGTCAATAACGCCCGGCAGATGCTGCTCATCAGCTCCGGCTTTCTGGAAGTCGTCGCGACGCACTGCCGACCAAACAAATTCGCTTTCCGGATCGTATTGCAAACGCGCCAAAACTCTCCCCCATAAACGAAGCGTTGAGAGATCGCGCTGGCGATAGAGATGGTCAATAATCTCATCGCGCCGCGCGCCGTGTTGAACCAGTTCTGAAGCAATCACTAAAGCGCGCGGCGTAACTGATGGCGTCTTAAAACTCTGAGTTTTGGCAATCATGCCGGCCAAAAGCGCTGTGGCAATATCGGCATCAAAGTGTTGTTCGCCAAAAGCATCTATCAATTGAAAAATTACCTCCGTCGTGGAAACTGCGGTAATGTCTACGTGGTTTATTTGGCCGTACTGGTCGTTGGCTGGATTATGATCAATATTAATAATCGGCGTACGGTAAAAAAAATCAGCCTGTTCATGATAAAGGGGGCCAAGCGAACTCAAGTCAGGAGTATCACAAGTGATAATAAGATCATGAGTTGGATAACCCAATTCAATTTTGGCGTCTGATTCTTCCAGGCTGCCTGACGCCGGGGTGAGATAAATAATCACTCCGCCATTAGAACGGTCATAACTAAGACTGCCTATAGTCGCATGTTTGGGAGAAACACTAATAACAAGTGTCTTTAAGGCGACTGCGCTATGTATAATCGCCTTAAATCCTGGCAAGAAAGCACATTCCTGAATATGATTATCCAAGCTGCTAACTACAATCTCCGCCGGAATGCCTAGCTTTTGCAGCAACATCATCAGAGCCACGCATGAAGCCAAAGAATCAAGGTGAGCATTTTTTTGACAGGTAATAAGAACGCGCTTGGCGTTTTTAATTTGTTGGATAATTTGCGCCTGTGTTTCTAACATAAATAGTCTGCTACTCTACTGCACCTAAAAATAACTGTCAAGGTGTGCGTTCGCTTGCTCAAATGCTAAAGAAATGACATAATTTTGTTTACATCCCGCTGGAAATTGGCTGTGAATGAGGTGTTATTTAAAATGGGAGCATAAAACGAACATAAGGAAGTCTTAATGGTTTGCCCCATCAAGCTGTTATCAGTTTCTAATAGGATATACAAATTTTAATTATGAAGAAGAAATTGACCAATCTCCCGCCAACTTATAATGCCCAAAAGGTTGAGCAAGATATTTATGCTCAATGGGAGAAGGGCGGCTATTTTTTGCCCAAACGACGCCCGAACACCAAGACCAAAAAACCATTCATCATCTCTTTGCCGCCACCAAACGCCACCGGCACGCTCCACCTCGGCCACGCCATGATGCTCGCCATTGAGGATCTGATGATCCGCTACCACCGACTAAAGGGCGAGGAGGTGCTATGGGTACCTGGCACCGACCATGCGGCCATCGCTACGCAGAACGTCGTGGAGAAAAAGATTTGGCAGGAAGAGAAAAAAACGCGCCACGATCTCGGCCGCGAGACGCTCCTGCGACGCATTGAGGAGTTCGTCGAGCAATCGCGCGGCACGATTAGGAGCCAATTCCGACGCATGGGCGCATCATTAGATTGGTCGCATGAGCGCTACACGCTAGACGAGGGGCTCTCGCGTTGCGTCCGTATGATATTCAAGATGATGTACGATGACGGCCTCATCTACCGCGGCAACCGCGTCGTCAACTGGTGTACGCGCTGCCAAACGACGCTAGCCGATGATGAGGTAGAGCACCGCGAGACGACTGCCACGCTCTACACATTTCGCTACAGCAAGGACTTCCCTATACTAATCGCCTCAACCCGACCCGAGACAAAGCTTGGCGATACTGCCGTGGCGGTGCATCCTGATGATGAGCGCTACCGGCAGTTCGTCGGCCAAACACTCACCGTATCATTCGCCGGAAAAGAGCTTACCATTCGCATTGTCGCCGATCCGGTTGTTGACCGTGAGTTCGGCACGGGCGCAGTCGGCGTCACTCCGGCACACAGTCAGGCCGACGCTGAGATCGCCGAACGCCACAAGCTGCCTGCCGTTAAAGTCGTCGATGAGGCTGGCGCCATGACGGATGAGGCCGGGCCGGACTTCGCCGAACTGCCCGTGAGTGATGTACGCACCAAGGTTGTCGCATGGCTGCGCAAGCACAAACTCATTGAAAAGGAGGAAACGGTTCCCCAAAACCTCACCGTCTGCTACCGCTGCGAGACGCCAGTGGAGCCTCTCGTCTCAAAGCAGTGGTTCGTGGCCGTGAACAAACTATTCGAACTACGCCAGGATACACTCGGGAACGTAAGAACGGAAAAAGGAGCGATCGCTACGCTAAAAGTGCTCATGCAGAATGCCGTTGAATCTGGTCAAATTACAATAATCCCCGACCGATTTCAAAAGACCTACCTCCAATGGATTTACAACCTGCGCGACTGGTGCATCTCTCGGCAAATCTGGTTCGGGCATCGCATTCCAGTTTGGTATCGGCCCAAGGCCGACCAGCCTGGGGCTGGCCTCGAAATTTACGTCGGTATTGAGCCTCCCAAAGTCGATGGCTGGGAGCAGGACCCCGACACGCTTGATACCTGGTTCTCGTCTGGCCTCTGGACGTTTTCAACACTCTTGAAGCAGGACGGCACGGCGGCAACACTTGAAAATTGGCAAGCCGAGTCGCCTGACCTCAAACGCTATCACCCAACCTCCGTCCTTGAGACCGGCTATGATATCCTTTTCTTCTGGGTGGCGCGCATGGTGCTCATGACCACTTACGCCCTGGGTGAGGTGCCGTTCCGCACTGTGTACCTCCACGGCCTCGTGCGAGACAAAGACGGCCGCAAAATGAGCAAATCCTTGGGCAACGTCATTGATCCGGTTGACATGATTGATAAGTACGGCGCGGATGCGGTGCGTCTCTCGCTAATCATCGGCACAACGCCAGGGAATGATGTTAGGCTCTATGAAGAAAAAATTGCCGGTTACCGTAACTTTGTGAACAAGCTCTGGAACATTAGCCGCTACATCCTCACGACGACCACGGCAACTGACGCACCACCTAAAGCGAAAACACTCGCCGATCGTTGGATCCTGGCTGAGTTTGAACAGTTAAAACATGTGGTCGCCAAACACATTGATGCCTACCGCTTCTCTCCCGCCGGCGAGGCGCTTTATGAATTCACCTGGTCCAAGCTCGCCGACTGGTACGTTGAGACGACAAAAGTGGAAGGTGGCAAAGACGCAATCCTGCGCCATATCCTCCGCGAACTCCTCGTGCTCTGGCATCCGTTCACACCATTCGTCACCGAGCACATTTGGCAACTCCTTGGCGAGTCTAAGCCGCTCATCTCAACAAATTGGCCAAAGATTCGGGAAGTCGAATCGGTTTACGAATTTAGCAGGATACAAGAAACAGCATCAGCTATGCGTAATCTCAAGCAGAAACATGGCAATAATCTCGAAATGTTGTACATAGTTCCAGGATCATGGCACGAAACATTAGCCACACAGCGGACGCTTATTGAGACACTGGGTCGTTCAAAAATCAATTTCGCAGAACAAGTTCCAGCCGACGTCCCGAAGCGGGTACTCGACGGGGCAACCGTATTCGCCATGGCCGCGACGGTTGATAAAAAGAAGCTGCAGACTGAACGCGATGAGCTAGAACGATACATAACAACATTGCACCAGCGCATCCAGAGCGATAATTTTAGCTCCCGCGCACCAGCCGCGGTTATCGCCAAAGAAAAAGAACGTCTCCAGCAAGCTAAGAAAAAATTAAAACACTTGTAATCCAATCCGCATGACAAAAATAATAATCGATAAAGAAAAAATAAATGAAATTTTAACTCGCGGAGTGGCCAACATTTATCCGTCGCGCGAAGCGCTGGAAAAAATTCTGCTGTCCGGAAAAAAGTTAAGAATTTATAACGGCATTGACCCGACCGGCAAATTGCATATCGGGCATGCTGTAGTGCTGAAAAAATTAAGACAATTTCAAGATCTAGGACACGAAGTAATTGTGTTAATTGGAGACTTTACGGCTCGGATTGGCGACCCAACAGATAAACTGGCGACCAGAAAAAAATTAACCAAAGAAGATGTCAAAAGGAATTCTCGTAATTACAAAAAAATAATCGGCAAGATATTAGATTTAACCAAATCTAATATCCGTTTCTTGCATAACGAAAAATGGACAAATAAATTAAAACCGGAAAACATGCTTGAACTGGCATCATATTTTACCGTTGCCAGATTGCTGGAAAGAGATATGTTTCAAGAAAGAATTAAGGAAGGCAAAGAAATTTATGTCCACGAATTTTTATACCCTATATTTCAAGCCTATGACAGCATCACCATGGATGTTGACATGGAAATTGGCGGCAATGACCAGACCTTTAACATGCTAGCTGGAAGAACTTTATTAAGGAAATTAAAAAATAAAGAAAAATTTGTTTTAACCACTAAACTGCTAACAGATCCAAGCGGAAAGAAAATAGGCAAAACTGAAGGGAACATGATTAATTTAGACGAAACGGCAGAGAATATGTATGGCAAAATAATGTCTATTCCCGATTCATTAATCGTTGATTATTTCACTCTCTGCACGGATGTTGCCGACGAAGAAATCCAAAAAATCAAACACGCCCTTGAGACGCACGCTGTTAATCCACGTGACGCAAAAATGCGCTTGGCTAAAAAAATTGTTTCTCTTTATCATAACCAAAAAGAAGCACTGAAGGCTGAAGAGGCTTTTGTAAAAATATTTCAAAAGCATGAGATGCCCGAAATTATACCTGAAATAAGACTTGAACCATGGCCCAAAACGCTCGCCCAGGCGCTGGTCGCAACAAAACTCGCCGCAAGTATGAATGACGCCCGCCAGGCCATTCAACAAGGCGGTGTAAAAATACAGGGCCAGGTAGTAAAAAATCCAAACTCCCCCCTCCCGAAGGTGTCTGGTATCGTTGTAAGCCGCGGTAAAAGAAGATTCTGTCGGCTTAGATAAAATGACCAACCCGCACGCTGAATCTATACAAGAAATCGTCCGCGCCTTTAAAGAAGGCACAAAATTGGAAATCGCGCCGACCGATATCGTCATGTCAGAACATAACCATGGTGATTTTGCCGTGGCCTGCTTTAAATTTGCTAGAAATTCCGGCCGCGCGGCTGAAGCCGTCGCCGAAGCGACAGCTATAGCCATCAACGAATGGCTGGAACACAACGCCAATAGTCTCTTACAAAAATTAACGATAGCCGGACCGTATATCAACATTACTCTAAATCAAAAAAAATTTACTGAACTGGCAATGAAGGCTGTTACGGACGCCGGGTCTGTTTACGGCTGTAGCAATTTTGGCCAGGGCAAACGGGTTGTTTTAGAATACGTTTCGCCAAATACTAACAAGCCGCTCCACCTTGGACATCTGCGTAACGCCGCTCTTGGCTGGAGCGTGGCAAAGCTTTTAGAGGCGTCTGGCTATGAGGTCATTAAAACATCTATCGTCAATGATCGCGGCATTCATATAATGAAATCAATGCTTGCTTACCAAAAATGGAGTGAACTATGGACCGACAAAAAACTAACACACGAAACGCCAAGCAGGGCCAAAATGAAAGGCGATGCGCTGGTGGGCAAATACTATGTTCTTTACAAAATAAAGGCGGACGAAAACCCCGCGCTTGAAGAAGAATCGCGAGAGTTATTAAGGAAATGGGAAGCGCATGACCAAGAAACCAGAACTTTATGGAAAAAAATGAATGACTGGGCAACAAAGGGGCATGAAGAAACATTGAAGCGATTCGGTGTTTCATTTGATAAACTTTATTTTGAAAGCGACATCTATGAAGAAGGTCGCGCCATTGTGGAAGCCGAGGCCGCCGCGGGGAAAGCTCAAAAAAATTCCGACGGTGCAATCTCCATTGATCTCACACCCGAAGGTTTAGGACCAAAAATACTTCTACGCGCTGACGGCACGAGCGTATATATCACCCAAGACCTGGCCCTCGCCCGCCATCGCATAAATGACTTTCACCCCACCAAAATAGTTTACGTAGTGGCGCAAGAGCAAGACTACCAATTCCGCGCGCTTTTCGCTGTTTTAAAGCGCTTTGGCATTGCCCAAGATATAGAATTAAAACATTTAAGCTACCATTGGGTTTTTCTGCCAGAGGGGCGAATGAAATCGCGCGAGGGTAAAGTTGTAGAAGCAGATGATCTGTTAGACGAGCTTTCTGAACTCGCCTTGAAAGAAATCAAGACCCGCCATGCCAAGATCAGCCAAACTGTTGCCAAAAAACGCGCAGAAATTATCGCTCTGGCCGCGGCAAAATATTATCTCTTGAAATCACGACTAGATTCTGACATCAATTTTGATCCCAAACAATCAATCGCCCTTACGGGACGCACGGGCCCATATCTTCTTTACACCTACGCGCGGGTATCAAGCATTTTCAATAAGGCAAAAGAAGAAAAAATAGAACTAGGAACAGAGATGACACTTCCCGTTAACGTTTCTCTTCTGGAGTGGCAAATCATTAAGCTCGCAGCCAAACTGCCGGCCGTGATTGAGGAAGCCGCCGCAGCTTATGATCCGTCAATTATTGCCGACTTTGGCTACAACCTCGCCAAAACCATCAATGATTTCTACGAAGCCGAGCCAGTGCTGAAAGCCGAACCAAACGTCCGAGCCTGGCGGCTGGAATTGCTTCAAGCCGCCCAACTCGTCCTCAAAAGGTCACTGGAGCTAATGGGAATTGAGGGGCTGGAAGAAATGTGACAAAAGCCATAAGCCGTAGAGCCATAAAGCTATAAGCCACTATGGAAAAATTTAGAGAGTTAAAAGTTTGGCAAAAAGCTCATGATTTAACATTAGCCGTATACAAAATTACAACGAGCTATCCTGATACTGAAAAATACGGTTTGGTCAGCCAAATGCGACGAGCCGCAGTATCGGTTGTGGCAAATATTGTTGAGGGAACAAAACGAAAAACAATAGCCGATAGAGCACATTTTCACACCATGGCCGATACATCACTGGAAGAATTAAAATATTACGTTATTCTTAGCTCGGACTTAAAATTAATACTGTCAACGGATGCAGAAAATCTAAGCATGATGGCAAGAGAAGTTGGCGCGATGCTTAATTCACTAACAAAAAAGCTCTAGGGCTTACGGCTAGCCCGCCTTGGGCGGACGATTATGGCTTATGGCTATCATCAATATACTCCACACTTACGAACCATCTCCAATATTAATGACTCTTGGTCCAATAACTATTTACTGGTACGGTCTTTTTTATACCATCAGCATTGTTTTAGGATATTGGCTAGTTTCTTCAACACTTAAGCGGATACTTGCTACCCACTACCCACTACCCACTACCCACTCTGCGGCTCTACGTCTTACGGCTCGTCTGCCCGAATTCACGTTTGCACTTGTGGTCGTTGGTCTTATCGGCGCGCGGCTTTATCATGTTTTAAACGAATGGCAGTATTACTGGGCACACCCTCTGCAAATTTTTGCCATCTGGAATGGAGGCCTTGCCATTCACGGAGCTCTCATCGCCGGCCTTATTTTCCTCTGGCTCTATTCTAAACGTCAAGCTACCAGCTACAAGCTACCAGCTACAAGCTATCTCCTCTGGCTAGCCGATCTCCTCTCCCCCGCCATCCTCCTTGGCCAAGCCATCGGCCGCTGGGGTAATTATTTTAACCAGGAGCTGTTCGGCTACCCCACAACCCTTCCTTGGGGAATTCCTATTTCCCCAGCCAACCGACCGCCAGAATTTGAGCAATTCACCTACTTTCACCCAACTTTTTTATATGAATCACTCTGGGATTTTGTTGGTGCAATCATTCTAATTATCTGGCTCAGCAGATGGCGCCACTACAAGCTACAAGCTACAAGCTACAAGCCCGGGCTCATCTTCCCTATCTACCTTATTTGGATGTCGTTCGGGCGTATATCTATTGAGTTTTTTAGAATAAATACATCCCCACTAGTTTTTGGCTGGAAACTATCAGTACTAATGTCTATGATTTTCGTTCTCATAGGAATAAAGATTGGATTTTTACATAAATCTAGCCATGGTGTATTATAAGGGGGACATTAACAACAATTTTATGGATAAAAATACCTCATCGTTCACACTATACACATCACTGATCTTCATTGTTCTCTTATCATTAGCGCCTACTTTGGTAATTGCAGAAACTGGAGGCACCTGTGAGTGTGGCGGCGATAAATACAGCGTAGTCGATAAAGCTGCTTGCGATGATCAAGCGAGCGCGTTGGGGATTAGCTGTGCTTTTACGCCCTTTGATTCTGGCTCTACTGGCGGTAGCGGGAATACCGGCTCTCGTGGCGGCACCACCGTTATAGAAAATCCCCTTGGCCAAGACGATCCCCGTATTATTATTGGTAATATAATAAGGGTCGTGCTTGGTATTGTCGGTTCTCTTGCCCTTATAATTTTTATCTATGGCGGTCTTATGTGGATGACCTCATCCGGCAACGCAGAACGCATCAAGAAAGGCCGAGATACACTTGTGTGGGCCGCCATTGGCCTTATGGTAATTTTTGGAAGTTATACCGTTGTAAATTTTGTAATACAGAGTATCACAAAACCTCCGACTGGGGGTTGACCCCGCACCTATTTTGCTATTTAAAACAAGCAAATAGATGGACTATGTATATATCTTGCAAACACCTGCGGCGCTGTGCCCGAATAGGGCAGGGCTATTCGCCCTTGCGCCGCCCTTGAAGTCAACGGCAAAATAGGTGCGGGGTTGACAAAATCTTAATTTTAGACTATGCTAGCGTGTTCTTGTGTCTAGAGCACACTAGTGTTTTAATGCAGGAACAAAGCTGAACGAACTTTGAAAAACACCCTTATCAAGCATAGGGCTTGGTTGGGGTTAGATATATATTTGACGTCACAAGTTCACGGCGTCACCCACAATAACTCGCCTGCCTCGTGGCAGCGTTCAACGGGCGCGACCAAGGGTCAGCGCGAAGGAGGATTCGAATGGCTTCACCCAAAAGAGATCGCGGAGGACGCAGACCCCAAATAACAACACCCGCACCGCAAACTGCAACGCCATCGCCGACGGCCACAACACCACCGGCCACAACAACGGCTACAGCAACAGCGGCAACAACTGGAGTGGCCGCAACCGTAGCAACCCCCACTCCGCCACAGCCAACACCAGCCACCAACGGAAACGGAACAAAGATTGCCCGCCTCCATATAGGGCCGACGGGGCCATGGCACGATGAAAACGGCAACTCCTGCCTCATCTGGACGCCACGTGGGTACAATGCAGAAGACGATGCAGTGAAGACCGACATCCACCTCGTGGCCGATCGGCCGTTCTTTCTGTATAAAATCGGCCAACCGTGCCCAGCAGCCGCGCGACAGTCGTACAACATCCGGGTCAAAGAGGCGCAAGCAACTTCATACATGATCGTCGTCACCACTCGGGGCAGTATGGAGATTGACGTGACTGTGCCGAGCCGCCGTCTCTCCATCGAAAACATACGAATGCCCGGAGCAATGCGCCAAAGCATCGCGCTTGAGGGCATTCTGTATGGGATCGCCATAGCGCTTGGCCTCTACCTCTTCAGATGGCGCTTCGCGATGATCTCTGGAAGCGTAGGTGCGGCAGTTGCTGTCGCTGCTATCGTCATTGGTTGCGGCAGAGCAATCAGGCACCGACAGCGTCACTTCATTTCAGATGCGTTCAGATGGACGTTCGCCAGCGACAACCGCCTCTGGCTCGTCTGGATCCTCATGTGCCTTGTGGCCACTGGTGTAGCTGTAACACACCCAGGCGAAGGTCTTGTCGCCCCAGCCGTCTATGAAGCCAACCAGAATCCAGATTCAATCGCCCAAGAGGAGCGGATGCAAAAATTCCGCAACCTCTCCAGCGGTCGCGAATTCAAGTCTGACCGGGAGCTCGACAAACCAACCCCGAAGCAATTGCCGCCGCGAGCATGGACATGGTTCTGGGTCAACGCGTATTTCTGGATGTGGGGATGGACTATCATGATCCCAACATTCGCAGATGACGTCATGGCGATGTCAAGCCGCGTCTGGCAAAAGATGTGGCGGTCCCTGGGTGGAGAAGCCAGCCTTGTAAATGCATGGCCAACGTTTCTGACTGCCTTGCGGGGACGAAAGATCTCCGTTCCAGCGCGACCTAGCGCGGAGCAAACAGCTTCTGCTACCGCCGGAGAAATCGGATCAAGCGTGTTCTGGCACTCGCTCTCTGCCAACTTGATCACGGAACTACCCAGCATACTCCATGCCTTCTTCAAGAGATAGAAGGCGAAACCAAGAGGGAGAATAGTGATGGCAACGACAACTACACCAATCACGACAACGACCACAACACCCGTGCAATTCGGCTGGAGGACGGACGTCATCTACCCGGCGCTTGCCCTCATCGCGGCAGTCATCGTCTTCTCGTTAACTATGGTGATGACGATGAACTGGAACGCCAAAACCACATTCGGGGTAGCGGGCGGGATCACCACAATCGTTTTCACCCGCCACGTACTGCGACGTCGCGGTTTCAGCTCGCGCTTCATCACTCTGGGGATGTATACGGCTGTGATCATGACTTTATGGCCATTGGCACGCCCATACGTGGGTGTTAAACCACAAGCCGCTATGGAAGAACGGTCGGAAGCAACCCGTCTGAAATTCTATGATGAATTCAGCGCTCCTGCCCTAGGGATGCAAGCCGCTCTTGATACGCACAAAAGGGAGCGTCTCAACCAACTCACGGACGAGTATAACCGTGCATTGGCAGCAATCAGGAGTAACCAATCGCTCACTCTTAAGCAGAAAAGGACTCGAGAGCAGAAAGTGACGGTGAGATACTACCACGAAGTGGATGCTGTTTCTGGCCTCACGGTCTCGGACCCGAAAGTAGAACGGGTCAAGCGCCTCGTTCGTGAAACTGCAGAGGTAACGAGAGACACACTCAAGCAATGGGTGGCAAAATCGTGGTCGGCATTAAGCGCTTCAACACCATCTGCTATTTTGCCGGACCGATCGGCCGCCCTACCCTCATCCCTTCCCCTACTCACACCACCAGTTCAATCGGCCCCCCTTCGCCAAGATGGCAAGGAGATTTGGGTGCTTGCGGCAGGAGAAGAGCGGTGCTACCACTCCCCCACCAACTTTCAGCACGACCACCCGATTTGGGTCAAGGCTGAGGGACGGGAACCGATTTACGTAACCTCGGCCAAGGGGAGGGTTTATCTCCCGGGCTTTGGGGGCCGTCATTGCTACCAAGCGGTACTCGACCGCACGTGGCTAGAGGTCTGGCCCAAAAACGGCTAAGGAGGAAGCCGTTTGTCCCGCACCATGGCGGTCAAACCATGGTGCGGGATTCATGACAACGCACGAGCGGCGGGTCGCAGAGGGGACGACCGCCACTTGAACAAGCAAAGAGCGAGCAGAGATTGTCTAAGACAACTCCGACTCGCTCTTTTTCTTTTCAAAAATTTACCAATGACAACCTATTCGTCCACCGGCCCTTCACGACCTTCCAACAGCCGATCAGCGCGGCGAAGCAACTCTGGAGTAGAATGTTGTTTGTTTAAATTAAGCAAAAATCCATGCTCCCCTTTTGGTCCATAAAAATCAACACGTGTGGCAATCCCATCAGGAGCAATACTTAGCTCGGCCCGCCAATCATTCGGAAGGTGAGGCAAAGATGCGGGGTCAACTGTTTCCAAAGCAACTTCTGACAAGGTTTGGCCAGTTTCGCTTGCCGATAGTTCGCTCTTGGGAGTTTCTGTGGGGCTGACATCCGAAGTTTCGGTGGCTGACGCTTCGGCTGTTGGACTTAAATCTGGGGTTGGCGTCGGTGATTGTTCAGCATCTGGCGTCTGTTTTTTGTCGCCAAAAATATCACTAATTGCTTGCCGCACACCTCGTTCTCCTTTGCCAGATTGAATTGCTTCGGTAATGATGTTCGCGCCAGAGGACGAGCCAACTTCGGCGGCACTGGTACTAGCAGGGACCCCGATTTCGGCGGCGCTTGTGCTAGCAGGCAACCCCACCTCTGCGGCGCTAGTACCGGCTGGTAAGCCCTCTTCTGCGGCGGTGGTGCCAGCAGGGACACCCACTTCTGCGGCGCTGGTGCCAGCAGGGACTCCGATTTCGGCGGCGCTTGTGCCTGCTGGGATACCAACCTCTGAATCAACTTTAGATGATTCTTCAAACCCAAGAGGACCGAGTGAACGCAGTTCGTGGTCTTTAATCGCCTCTGGAATAAGATACTTCAATACATAGCGAATCTCCTTTGCCGAAAGATTATCTAGCCCCTGACTCACTCCTTCGGGGGTTGAGAGATCGACGCCCTGACTGCCCACTTTCTGAAACAACTGCTGAGCATCAATGTTAAAGCGACCGCTCAAAGATTGACCAAAAAGACGAAGGTAATCAGCCACCATTTCTCGCCCCATAGCAACTTCAGTATCATTACGAAGCTCTGCCGCTCCATGTGGATTAATGAACAACTGGGTTTCTTCTCCAAACGATGCCTGGAATTGTTTCGCCAGCGCCACTGTTTTCCCGCCCTTGCCAGCACCAAGAAACGCCCGGTCGTGATCAACCGCGCGGGAACTCACGCCATGCTTGACTGCGTGAGTAACTTCCTTCCCTGCGGTACTAGCGTCATCAGCACTATGCCCGCGCGTCGCAGTATTGTGCTCAACCGGCAAACCGCTACGATGTTTATCTTCTATTACTGAACTTTTGCTCCCTCGCAGATGTTCTGCTGGAATATTTGCTAAAGCCTCATGATTAGCGGTTCGTCCGGTCATACGCCCAAGCTCATCATTAATGTGTTTAGTAAATTCATGTGTAGCTGTAGATGGATCATCCCATTGATCATTTTCTAATACCACGACCTGATCACCAAGTGCGTTTTTTATAATCGCGTGTTCTGGCACCCCGTGCTCATCCGCAGTGAAATCAACAGTCCAGTCGCTGGGCAGATGCGAGCGCGCCACGTCCGGGTTATCCATAAACCTATCAAATTCAATCGCGTTAAAATGAGATGTACGCGTAAGTACTCCCTTATTGTCTACATTGTCCTGCCAGATTATTTCACGAGTTACGCCGCTACGATCTGCCCCGGCCACGTCCGCCGTCGATATGCCAGCGCGTGAGCCACGTTCAGGAATATGTCCTAATCGTTCAGTGCCATCAGGAGCGGCTACATGGATATTGCCCTTATCGTCTAATGAAATATCATCTTTTTCAAAAACTAAATTTGCCGCTTTATCTTGAAGAACATGATTGAAGTCATTTATTGAAAGACGCTTCATTGAATCCAGTAATTCGCGAGGTGAAGGCACTTCGCTATTCCCGACTAATTTTTGCCACATGGCGGCCGCTTCCGCATCATGATGGGCCGCTCCGGGGCGACCATAGTCCCAAAGATAATCAGCCACAAATTGACGGGTACTAGTGGTTTCTGCCCAGGCTCTCAAGTCGGCCGCGTTATTGATGTCACCAGTGTAACCAAGATTTTCGGCGTTTTTCTCGTAGGCGTGTTTAAGCAATTCAAGAATTGAATCGCCCTTACCCACCTTACCGGTCCAAGACATCTCACTTGGTGGAAATTCCTTTTCTGAATCAGGGAGTCCACCCATGCTTATTGCGCCAGATTTATCAACTATCGGCGCTTCGGATGCATGCGCTTCGGCGGCGCTTGTGCCAGCGGGCAGGCCAACTTTGGCGGCGCTTGTGCCGGCGTATATACCTGGCTGTTTGCTTGAACGACCAGCTGATTGCCCCTGGGCTTGTTCCACAGCAGGCGGAATGTGAGGAGGAGCAGATGCTTCTGACGGCCTGGAGCCAGCCCCCTCTACTGGAACAGCAGGAGCATGATTTTCCGCTACGCGCTCATCGGCAATACGTATTATCCCTTCAGTGGTTAAGCCTCCGGTATCAGGAACCATTACACGCACGACACCACGATCGTCATAAACATGAACAATACTGTGCCCGCCTTCATGCGTAATACCAGCGGTCCACTTTGAGGGCAGATGCATCTCGTTTGTGATATCAACGCTTCTGTCTCCAGCTTCAGGAGTTAATATACCACCACCGCCACCCATCTGCCGTTCACCACCTCCCCCACTTGTTGACAAATTAACACCGACGCGTCCATGACCAACTACCCAATCCTTCGCCCAAATAGCTGGGCTAAAGGTGCGAACCACGTTTTCTTTGAAACCAGCGGCGACTGATCCTACTGTTGATCCTAAAATTCCATCATGCTCTTCCATGTGAGCAAGAATTTGATCAATACTAAAACTTGCTTTCACTGCATCCCATCCCACCGCCACCGTTAAAGCAGATTTACCAATGCCAACTGTACGCGCAATACTACCCAGCGCTTGAGCAGTACGTAACCCCTGCGCCTTTTCCTCTTTTGACCAATTCCGATAACGACCCTTATGAACAAATGTTTTGGCAATTGATGTCAACTTGGCTGTATCGCTCATGGTCTCCCAAAACCCGCCCTTAATCACGTTTTCCCAAAATTCTGGCCGATCCACTAACGCTGGGGTTACGCGTTCAACAGGCTCTCCATCTTTCGCTTTCGATAGACGGCGGCTATTCTCCCGACCAGCCTTACGCTCGGCCTCCGCTTTACGATTAAGGTACTCCCGATTTAACCGCTGGTGTCGCTCGGCAACGGACATTGCGCCATACATCACTCCACGACCGGCGAGCGCCATCGGCACTACCGCAGACGAAGCAACGAGAACAGTATTTAGACTCTCCTTCACCGTCCGCATTCCATTTATCTTTGTCGTTGCGTAATTCTTAACGCAGTCCCTTATCGCCCGGTCCATCTCTTCCGCCCTCCTCTCAAACTCACGCCGCGTACGCTCCTCATTAAACTGCTCAAGCTCTTGCCTATTTTGAGCGTGCTCGGCCGACGAGAGGTTCCCCTCGCGCGCGTAGGTATCCTCGGCGCCAAGTTGCCCTTCGAGTCGTCCACGCTTGGCCCGCATGCGCATTTTACGATGCTCCCAGAGAACCTTTGCCATTTCTTGTCTAAGAGCGGCACGATCCGGCTCTGCGACGTGTTGCATAATAGCGCCCTCTTGACGAGTACGAGTCATACTATGATTTTTTTGATCTGGATCAAGCGGAGCGTCCCCAACCCCTTCACGAAACTTTTTCAAAGCCTCACGCACGGAAACGTTGGCCGTCGGAGTTTCTTTCTTCTCCTTGACAGTGTGCAGAAGTTTTTGCATCTCTTCTTCCAGCCCACCTCGGCCAAGAAAGCCGCGAACGGCGAAACGTTGTTGCACATAATTTTTGATTATGCCAGGAGCCGACGCACCAAGAATCGGCCCCAAAACAGACCACAGACCGCGCGCCGTAGAGCGGATTACACTACGACCAGCTTGGTCAGAGGGTGGACGCGGTAGAGGCTCCACGGACTCTCCACCAGTACCTGGGGTATTCTCTGGCGTCGTTATTGAAGGAATGTCGGGCCGAGCAGTCAATTCCGGCGGCTGAATTGGCGACGGGATTTCTGGACCGGGTGACAGTTCCGACTTTGGCGGATGTTCCGGCCCTGTAATTTCTCGTTTACGAATACCATATACTTCTTCCATTGCCTTGGCCACCTCTGGTGTAACCATTTCAGGAACGGCATGATCGTCTGATACCCGTCGCTTTAATTCACGCAGCGATAATGTGCCGGCGCTAAGTTGTTTTTCAACATCTCTTCGTGCTGCTTCGCGTAGTCTATTCTGAAGAGTGAGCTCTTTGGGAAGACTCCCCTCCAATTCCACGCGCCGAACGGTACCATTGGGGGCAATGCCTACGACGCACCGTACGCCCATACCGTCTGGGCCATCGGACTCCAAGAAAACATATGATCCATCGGCTCCACCCCTTCCTTCTCTGGGTTTCCATTCGGGATGCCAATCGCCAAAAACATTAGCTTTTATCTCAACTGTCTCACCAATTTCTTTTGGATGATCAATGCCAATTTCTTGCTCGCTGGGTTGAGGTTTTGCCGCCGTTTCCGGCTGACGCTCGTAAGGATAACGGCCGTCTAGACGTCTCCGCTCTAACTCTAAACGTACACTCGCAAGAATACTGTCCTTTTCCGGGCCATCAGGAAGCGGCGTTGCTGATCCTTTTTTGATCTTGCTCGGCTCATACGGATGCTCTGGCACGTACTCTCCGTCAACCCTATTCAGTTTCACATTAACATGAATAATACGACCGGTTGGTAACTCACACCCCAGCTCGTTAGCGCCGACCCGCGTCCAGGTAAGAACGTCAGCTCGACGCTCGATACTTTGCTCTATTGTAACAGCTGGCACTGGTGCCGCCACGGGCGGTTCTGGACCTTGCCCTGAAAATTTCTCGGGCACAACGCCTGCCAAATCAGTAATGCCTTTATGGGCAAAAACTCTGAGATCGCTCGCGAGCTCGTCCGTTTTATCGCCAATAGCTCGCAAAACTGCACGTTTGTAAAAAGCATGCTCATCTGCATCCTCTTTTCTAAAATCGTAAGCCCTGTCGCCTATATACTTACGCAACGTAACTTCTTTGCCAACCCTCGCATTAAGCTTTAGTCGTGCGCGAATAACGCCAGAACCATCGGCGAGCGGACCTATAAGTACAACCTCTCCTCGCCGGGCATCGCCTTCAAACTTCCAACTAGTCACCTCTGGCCAACGTGTCCGAGCGCTCTCTCGCCGATCATTCCCAGGATTGCTTGGCGTCGCCGGTTCTTTGTTGACACTGGAAGGCGGAGCAGTATCAACTGATTGTGTAAGTGCATCAGGTAGCGACTCTGGCGATGGCGACGAACTTACTTTGTAGACCTGAATCCATTCTTTCCATTCGCCTGGAGTTATTTCTTTGGAAATAGCCTTCCCTACTGCCGCCCTAACAAGCTCTTCATGACCATCCGGCAGAGAATAACCATCAGCGCAATCTATTCCAGCAACCTCTTGATTCTCATTGAAGCGAACTATGAAGCCAGCAGGCATTTCGCCCGCTGGTTGATACGTCGCGTAAACACCTTCTGAATCGTAACTGAAACTCCACTCACCTTGCTCGTAAGGATTTTCCGGCCCAGTCACCTCGGCTGTAATTCCATCTATCACAGAGGTTGCCGTGGCATCGCCAGCGACAAAATTTCTCGCTTCTGCAACTGCCGCATCATCACCGCTAGCAACTGCGTCAACAACATCCTGAATGTCTTTCGCCAGTTTAGCAACAACCTCGTCATCATGAATCACGTCCGCTGGCATTGATCCCCTTACCCCCTCATGAGTAATTATAGGCTCAACCCTTGCGTCCACCGCTTCTGTAGACACTCTTTTAATATCTGTGACAGCATCATTGACGACCCGTGGAGTAGCTACATCCTCCTTCTCCTTGCCATGCAAAAAATCTGTTAAAGCACGCTGCTCTGGCGTGTCGGGAGGCGAACCATGCGAAGACCGAAACCGTTTTGCTCTGTGCCGATGATCTGTGATTGCCATATTCACGATTTTATGGAACGAAGCAATTCTTCGACCCGTTCTTTATCTAAACGCTCAATAACTTTGGCCACGGAGCTGTATTGTTTTATGCGAATGTTCCGAACGCGATGTTGAAAATACTCCTTAAGTACCCTCAATAATATAACCTGCTGTTCTGGGGTTAAATGAGTTTTAGCATTGTTTTCGCCAGAAAGACGAACGCGCTTCAGCACCGGAGCTCGCACAGGAACGTCATCGGCAGAATCCACGTATGTAGTAGCGACTTGCTTCAGTTCTTTCTTAAATTCATCGTCAATACTCTTGGTGGCTGCATTTAAAAACTCCGTCTCCAGAACATTTGCCAGCCGCTCAAGTTGGATCTTACTCATATACGGCAATAATGTTGCCCACGACTTTTTTGCCTGCGGCGACATATCAGATACTGCTAAATAAAAAGAAATCCTCATTATGGCGTCTGGCTCTTTCGTGTTTTTGGCCCTAGTGATGTTATGTATTGCTGACTTCTTTACGGTTTTCATTAATTTTTTGGGATTTTTCATATATTTATTATAATGATAACATATTATGGCGATTTTGTCAAAAATTTTCATTGACAACAATTATCAAAGAACATACCATTTAACCATACTTTAATTTATGCATCAAGCCATACAACAAGCCAACCTGCTTTTGGGACTCCTTTTGCTTAGCCCTTCGGGTGGAAGGTTCGCTTGTGCGTAGCTGAATTTTAAAATAACTCTAGATACTCATAAGCCAGCCCTCCACCGAGGGCTGGCTTCGTTTATGGCTCTTTGCCCAAACGAAAAAACTAGGAGGGAAACGTTCATTAACAACGCGCTACATTGAAATTAACAAGGACGCACCGTCATCACTTTCCAATTCTATGGAATTGGAAAGTGGTAGATGATAAAAACAACCCAACACAACCAATACGCAAAAAGGAGGAGTCAACATGACAGCAGCAGAAAAGGTGCAGATCTTTGACACCACGCTTCGCGACGGCGAGCAGTCGCCCGGTGCCACCATGAACACGGGCGAGAAGGTGCTGATGGCGCGCCAACTGGAGCGATTGGGGGTGGACGTGATTGAGGCCGGCTTTGCCGCTTCATCGCCCGGAGATTTTGAGGCGGTAAAGCGCGTGGCCGAAGCAGTAAAGAGGCCGATTGTTCTAAGTCTTGCCCGCACAAGGCCGAAAGACATTGAGAATGCCTTGAAAAGCGTGGCTAATGCCCGCCGCCCTGGTATCCACATTTTCATCGCTACCTCAAAACTGCACATGAGAAAGAAGCTCGGGATGAGCCCAAACGAGGTGCTGGATGCCGCATGCCGAGCGGTTGAATTTGCGGGGCGATTCATTGACTACATAGAATTCTCGGCTGAAGATGCCTCGCGCAGTGATCCGGACTATCTGGTGCAAGTCTTCGGCGAGGTCATCAAGGCCGGCGCCACGACCTTGAACGTGCCAGATACCACCGGCTATGCGGTTCCTGAAGAGTTTGGCGCGCTGTTTCGCTATCTCATCAGCCACACGCCGGGCGGCCAGAGGGTGTGCTGGAGCGCGCATTGCCACAACGATCTTGGGCTGGCGGTGGCCAACTCGCTCTCCGCTGTCAAGAACGGCGCGCGACAAATTGAGTGCACCATCAATGGCATTGGCGAGCGCGCCGGCAACTGCTCATCGGAAGAAGTGGTCATGGCCATGAAAACGCGGCGCGATTTCTTTGGCCTTGCAACCAACATCGCCACCAGAGAAATCTATCCAACGAGCCGCCTGCTTTCGCATATCACGGGGCTCACCGTGCCCATCAACAAACCAATCGTCGGTGACAACGCCTTTGCCCACGAAGCCGGCATTCATCAGGATGGAGTGCTGAAAGAGAAGCGTACCTATGAGATCATGCGACCGCGAGATGTGGGCATGGCCAGCAATAAGCTGGTGATGGGCAAACACTCGGGGCGAAGTGGTTTTGTGGATCGCTTGAAAACACTGGGTCTTCTTCGGCCGGATGTGGATATTGACAAGGCGTTCGCGCGCTTCAAGGAACTAGCGGATTTGAAAAAAAGCATTTACGAAGATGATCTCCGTGTTCTCATCGCCAAGCTGGTGCTTGAAACACAAGAACGCTATGAACTGGTAAGAGTGGCCCCGAGCGCCGTCATAAACTTATCAGACAAACAGCACCGACGGCATCATCTAACACGAGCCCGAGCGACTGTCACTATTCGCGTTGATGGTAAACCTAAAACCCTCAAGGCAGAAGGTGACGGCATGGTGGATGCTTGCGCTTTGGCCATTGGGAAACTGACGGGGCACCCGTTCAAGCTTGAGCGCTACGGCGGCAGTAAAATGACCGGCGGCGCTGAAGCGCAAGGTCAAATCTCATGCCGCATTCGGGTGGGAGAAATGAGCATGGACGGACACGGCGTCCACACGGACGTGGTTACTGCCAGCGCCTTGGCATTTGTGAACGCTCTCAACCGTCTGGAAATGTGGGACAGATACCGCCAAAGGAATGGCGGTGTCTGACCCCCTCACAGCGGTCATTCAACAAGGGCCGGAAGCTCATTAGCTTCCGGCCCTCATTTTTTAAACTTATGGAATTATCTCTACCCTGAACCGTCCAGGCAACATACACATGACCCCGCACAAGGCGGGCGCGACCGGATTTGAACCCCATAGTATCCGCCTACGGCGGAACTACGGAGCACAGCCGGCGACGACTAATCTACTCTGCCTCACTCTGCGGGCGCGACCGGATTTGAACCGGCGATCTTCTCCGTGACAGGGAGACGTGTTAACCGGGCTACACCACGCGCCCGCGGAAAGAGACAGAAAACTAATATATCAAATTGTAACAAAACTAATACATAACATAAAAGCGATCCTTGCCCCGTACTATTTGCCTGCGGCAAATCAGTGCGCGGGTTCTCCATGACAGGGAGACGTGCCGTGCCCCGTATCATCCCGTGTAGCGGGATTGATATGGGGTTAGACCGGGCTACCCACGCACCAGTCCCGCCTGATGTCGGGACGGTACGGGGCCAGCACCACGCGCCCGAACTGTGCGGGGTCAAACGAGCTACGATCACTGACTTAACACCTTTTTCATCAAGGCCTTGAATATAACCGAATGTTCAGCCGCTAGCTCGGCCAAAATCTTTCTATCCAGCTCAATATTCTTCCTTTTCAATATATTAATGAAACGAGAATAAGACAAACCGTAGGGTCTGACGGCCGCGCCAATACGTATCTGCCACAAGCGCCGGAATTCCCCCTTTTTCTTTTGCCTATCACGATAAGCATAAACACCGGCTTTGACCACGGCCACCTTGGCTAGCTTGATCCGATTCTTGCGGCCCCACATGTAGCCCTTGGCCCGCTTCAAAATGTTCTTGCGCCTTTTGGCATGCATCATGCCGCGTTTAACTCTGGGCATACCCCGTTAGAAAGCCTTCCCAGAAAAAATGTTCATAACATTTTTTCTGATTAAATTAACTGTTGAGTAAATTAACATAAATACGTTGGTGGTAATAAGAATAATTAATATTAGCTAAACGGACTTCTAACGGGGCATGAAACGACGGATATTTTTTTGATCAGACGCAAAAGCGCTGTGACGACGACGTTTCTTGGTCGTTGTCTTGCTTGACTCGCGGGCATTGAAATGATCTTGACCGGCGGATTTACGAATTAGCTTAGGCGCCTTACCCCAACGGTTTGGCTTCTTGCCGCTTAATTTAAATCTCTTAGCAATGCTTTTTCTAGTTTTTAGTTTCATATAACTTAATATCTAAAATTAACGGGGCAGTCCCCGTTAGAAAGCCTTCCCAGCCCCGCTACTGCGGGGCTGATAAGATAAGCGGTTAGATAAATAATCATAGTAGCGTTGGTGATTAGAGAGATAGAGCCAAGGCATTAAGACGGCTTTCTAACGGGGCAGGCAAATTAATGAAAGTTTGCCACCTTGTCTTTGTAATGGCTGTTCAATGCTTAATGAATGGCGGGTTTTTAACTGCTCAATGAATGATTCCATAATGGAGCGGGCAATATCTTGGTGCTGATTCTCGCGACCTCGCAGGGGTAATTCAATGCGTAACTTATTCCCTTCTTTCAGAAACTTCACGGCCTGTTCAAGGCGCATATCCTGATCGTGCTGGCTGATCCTAAGAGACAAACGGATGCCTTTTATTTCCTGCTTCTTCTGCCGAGCCTTTTGTTTTTGAATCTCCTTGCCCTGTTTATACTTCAACTGATGAAAATTCAAAATTTTGGCAACTGGCGGCGACGCCGAGGGATAAACTTCCACCAAATCAAGCCCAGCTTCTTCGGCTCGCTTTAGGGCATCCTCTATCGGAACAATACCCGCATTAATCCCGTTTTCATCTATCAAACGAACTTCGGGAACACGAATTTCGCGATTAACACGAAACTGTGGAACTGTTGGCGGACGAAAATAAGGTCTAAAAGTTTTGCGCAAGGGAAATTTAGATTAAATTGATTAAGTGGGTGGTCGTCTGGCTACGAGATTACCCGCAGAAAGACGGTAAAAAAGAGATCATAAAAGGTGCTTTTTGCGAAATATGTAAACCAGTGAAGATCTTATTGCCGCTTAATATTAATAATTATGTTTTGTTTTTGTTTGAAGAAAATGAATGAGCATACTTTTTAGAACCGCCTTACCCTTCGTTGTCTTAAAGTATCGCTCGCGCTTCATGGCATCAGCTTTGTTCAAAAACGCTTCATAAAAAACAAGTTCTAGTGGCCGGCGATACTTTGTTGATGCATTTTTACCGCTATTGTGATCATCTATACGCCGCCGCAAATTCTCTGAGAATCCCGCGTAAAATCGTTCATCTCTAAGACTGCGAAGAATGTATACATAATAGAATTTCATCTGTTATTTGATTACCCTGAACCAGTCGCGTTGCTCCGGTACAGGGCATGTACCACTCGCCTTGCTGACGCTATGGCGATGCCATGTACCCTGCACCGCAAAATGCAGGGCGCAGCCCGAGCAAAGCGAGTGGTACATGGTGGAGATGAGGGGAATTGAACCCCTGTCTGAAGAGTGGGTAACAAGAAAGACTACAGGATTAGCTTGCGGGATAATTTAAATCACTAATTGTCCGAAGCGCCAACCAATGATCGAGTTCCCTTTGATAGCGCCGCCTCGCCGGAAACTAGCTAAACGGCGCGCTAAGGTTATATGACACCCCATTTCTCCTTCCCCTAGCAAAAGGAGTGGGATGGCTCTCGCCTTAGTTAGGCAAGAACAGGTACAAGAGTCAAAGACGCAAAAGCGTTTCTGATCTTGCTAGCCAGTGTATTGGCAATTATTTTTTTGAGAGATATTAAAGAGCGATCTCGCGCTCTACCTGCCTTTCTTGAAAAGAACTCTCCATCGAATCCAATCATCCCCGCGAACGAAGTGAGCGCCCCGACCATAACGTCGGGGCTACCTTTTTCTCTTGAGGACGTATCGCCGAAGCTCACGCTCTGTCTCCCGACGACGGATTGTCGCTCGCTTATCAATAGTGGATTTGCCACGGGCCAACCCCACCAAGATCTTCAAGCGACGGTTGAGAGTATACACGCGAAGCGGCACTAGTGTCAAGCCGGCAGTTTGAATCTTCCCCATCATGGCCATGAGTTCATGGCCATGAAATAAAAGCCGACGAGGCCTCAAAGGATCGTAGCTGGGCAAGGGTCCGGCTTTGGTGTATGGCGGTATGTGAGCATTAATTAACAACGCCTCAAATCTCTGGCGACGCTTGCCATGACTGGCCGCCGGACGCACTGAAATATACGCATTTCTGATGTCACCATGACCGGTTTTTAGAGACTTAACCTCTTGTCCAGTAAGCACAATCCCCGCCTCCCAGGTGGCAAGAATATGATAGCGCCAACGGGCTTGTTTGTTTTCCATAATAACCGGCATAAAACGGCTTTTGAGCTTTATCTTAAATTAGGTTATACTAAAAACAGTATATAGCACTAATGAATATGACTAAAGGTGTCACACCGCACATGGTTACCGTGTCCACTCTGACGCTTGTCAAGGTGGCCTTAATATTGCTGTTGTTATGGGCATTGTATCTCATTGCCGATGTACTCATTCTTCTGATCGCTTCACTCCTTTTTGCCGCCGCTCTTGATCCTTGGGTTGATACCCTGCAAAAAAAATACCATATACCCCGGGCAGTCTGCATGTTGACTATTTACGCCATTCTCATAGCCGTCATCAGTTCAGCGATTGTGCTTATCGCTCCGCCCCTCATTGATGAGATCGGACAAATCGCTCAAGCCTTTCCCCACTACTACACACAAATTAATGAGTGGCTAATCAATGTGAATCAGCAAACTGGCAGTAACGGCGCACCACTACAAAGTCTCTCTAACGCCGTGACGAGCGCAACCACTGGCGCCTTCTCGGTTGTGTCTAGTATTTTTGGAGGGATTGCCTCATTCATTTTAGTGCTATTTATTACTTATTATCTGGTGGTGGATGAGGGCGCCATTAAACGAATCGCCATGATCGCTCCCAAACAACATCAGGCCTATTTTACTAATCTCATCACTCGCCTACAAAAACAAATGGGCATATGGTTGCGCGCCCAAGTGACATTGATGGCTATTATTGGCGCCGTGACTTATCTTATCCTTTTAGCTATCGGCATGCCCTATGCTCTCGTTCTCGCGATGATAGCGGGGCTAACCGAATTCATACCATACCTTGGACCGCTACTAGGGGCTGTGCCAGCAGTGATTATTGCCTCCTCTATCTCACCGTTGATGATTCTTACTGTTATCGCCGCTTATTATCTGATGCAGCTTTTTGAAAACAACATCATTGTACCAAAGATTATGGAAAAGGCTCTTGGCCTCTCACCAGTAGTTTCCATTATGGTTTTCTTGATTGGGGCGAGGCTGGCTGGCATAGCTGGAGCGCTCTTAGCCATACCCATAGCCACGGCAGCTATGGTAGTGATAAATGACTTACTCTCGTCAAGAAACCGATCGGAAGCTAAGCCGAATTCACGCTAGAATTTTGAATACGGAATTATGAATTTGGTTTGATTATTTTCAACATTCATTATTCCTGATTCTTTATTCACCATTCCATCACTAGTGTGGCTGACCATTTAGAAACCATTGTCGCACTCTGCAAACGCCGGGGGTTCATTTTCCCCGGTTCTGAAATTTATGGCGGGCTGGCCCTCCTAAATTTCTGAATTTATAGTATGGCCGATCTCATGGATAAAATTGTTTCTCTCGCGAAGCGTCGCGGCTTCGTGTATCCGGGTTCTGAAATTTATGGGGGGCTGGCGAACTCTTGGGATTATGGCCCCTTGGGAGTGGAGCTCAAAAACAACATAAAACAAGAATGGTGGAAGAGATTTGTGCATGGCCGTGACGATATCGTCGGTCTTGACGCCGCACTTCTTATGAATCCAAAGGTTTGGGAAGCGAGTGGGCACTTAAAAAACTTCCAAGACCCACTAGTGGAATGTAAGAATTGCCATGAACGATTTAGAGCAGATGATATTGATTTAAAAAAATCCTGCCCAAACTGCGAGACGATCGGCACATTCACCGCCCCCTCGCAATTCAATTTGATGCTGAAAACGTTTCTAGGCCCGGCTGAAGACAAGGCCAACATCGTGTATTTTCGTCCAGAAACGGCGCAGGCAATGTTCGTAAATTTTAAAAACGTGATACAAACGACGCGAGCCAAACTCCCTTTTGGCATTGCCCAGACGGGTAAAGCCTTTAGGAACGAAATCACGCCCGGCAACTTCATTTTCCGCACGCGCGAGTTTGAACAAATGGAAATTGAGTACTTCGTTCCTCCACCCAAAAAAGACGCGGAGTGGCAAAAGCACTTTGATTATTGGCTTCAAGAAATGAAATCTTGGTTAAAGCACCTAGGAGTTTCTGAAAAACATCTCCACTATGTGGATATTCCAGATGGCGAACGAGCACACTACTCCAAGCGTACCGTTGACATTGAATATGACTATCCATTTGGCCAGAAAGAACTTTACGGCCTTGCTTACCGTGGCGACTTTGACCTTAAAAACCATGCAACAGCAAGCGGAGAAGACTTAACCTACGCTGACCCGGACACTGGTGAGAAATTTCTCCCGCATGTCATTGAGCCAACTTGGGGCGTGGACCGCACAGTGCTCGTGGCACTTCTGGAAGCCTACGACGACACACAAAAGGATCGCATAGTCTTGCGCCTCAAGCCATGGCTAGCGCCATACAAAGTGGCCGTATTCCCGCTTTTAGCCAACAAACCCGAACTCATCAAAAAAGCTCGAGATATCTACAAACTACTTACTACAAGCTACTCACTGACTCCAATCGCTTGGGATGATCGCGGCAACATAGGCAAGCGCTATTATTCACAAGACGAAATCGGCACGCCATATTGCGTCACCGTTGACTTTGACACGCTTGAAGATAATACTGTCACCGTACGCGATAGAGACACGATGAAGCAGGAGCGAATAGTAGCAACCGATTTGCCATCATACCTTAAAGAAAAACTTACAGCTTAAGACTTACAACTTATGGCTTACCCCCACACTAAACTCTCAAACGGACTCACTCTTTATATTGTGCCGATGCCCAGCACGGAAACGGCAACCGTACTCGTACTTGTCCGTGCCGGATCAAAATATGAAACGAAACGTATGAATGGTCTGTCGCACTTTCTAGAGCATATGTTTTTTAAAGGTACGACCAACCGGCCAACGCCATTGGCTGTCGCGGAAACTTTGGATCGGGTGGGCGGCGAATACAATGCTTTTACTGACAAAGAACGCACCGGTTACTATGCTAAAGTTGATGCCAAGCACTTGGAGCTCGCCATTGACTGGGTGTCTGATATGCTCTTGAATCCCCTGCTTAAAGAAGAAGAAATTGAAAAAGAAAAAGGAGTAATCGCCCAAGAGATCAGCATGTATTATGATACGCCAACGTCTTATATCAGCGATGTGTTTGAAAATTTACTCTATGGAGATCAGCCGGCTGGCTGGGACATTGCCGGAACAAAAGAAATAATTTCCAAATTCACGAAGCCCGACTTCACAAAATATCTTGCTGAACGCTATGTGGCAAAAGAAACTATTGTGGTAGTGACTGGAAATATCAATGAAACTAAAACAAAAAAACTAATAAGCCGCTATTTCCCCACCCTCAAAACTGGCCGAGCGCCAAATAAACCTAAGGTACATGAACAGCAAAAAAATATCGGCTTCAAGCTATTTGCCAAAGACACTGATCAAACTCATCTGGAACTTGGCGTTAGAGCTTTTAATACTTATGACAAACGCCGTTACGCTTTAGGGATTTTGGCCACGATTCTTGGCGGCAATATGAGCTCGCGATTATTTATGTCTCTAAGAGAAGAGCACGGTTTAGCTTATTATGTGGCCACCCGCGCTCATCACTACACCGACACCGGATATTTGTCAACCCAAGCGGGGGTGCCAAATAAGGACGTGGACAGAGCTATATCTGTGATTATGCAAGAATATGATACTGTACGGAAATTCCGAGTTAAACCGGATGAACTCAAGAAAGCCAAAGACTACATCAAGGGTAAATCAGTAATTGGACTGGAGTCGTCAAGCGCTCTGGCTGGTTTTGTCGGCGATCAAGCCATGCTTTATGGCCGAGCCTTAGCCATTGACGAAATTTTAAAACGCGTTGAAGCGGTGACGGTAAGCGAAGTGCAAAGCGTAGCCAAAACAATTTTCAAAGCGAACAGATTGAACCTAGCGGTCATTGGGCCAAAGGGCGAAGAAGCTAAACTTAAACGAAATCTTAAATTCAATTAATGATCAAAAGGGAACTGGTTTTAATAAATCCCGTTAGAAATTCCCGCGAGGTATTGCGACCTCCACGTGAATGGTCCCGAGCGGTAACCCACGCCGCAGAGTGGCGGAGTGTTATTTCTAACGGGATAAATAGATAGTGACCAAGAAAAAGCCAAATTGCACCACGCCTCCAGCAACGAGTGGTATCTCGTAATTAATGAGTTTGTGGTTTCGCTCGTGAAAGCGCGCAAAATGCGGCCATAATTTGCCGTGAGAAAGCTCGGAAAAACCGGCCAGCACATCGGGCATAATAGCGCCAAGCGCACCGGCCATGGCGCCAATAGCGTTATTAAAAAAGCCGCCTAACCACAAAACTGCTATTAAAGACATGGCCGCCAGACCGTCAATTATTGCCAGAATCACGAGCCAATGAAGTCGTTCTGGGCAAAAAAGCAGTCGTCCAGATCTTTCGTCGCCATGCGGAATTATATCCGCGACAAAATGCGACAAAAATCCTGCCCAAAAAGAGAAGGCTGGCGGCTCTAGCCTCTCACCAATAGCCGCGCCAACAGTAGCATGAACAATTAAAAACATAACCCCGTTAGAAGGCCATCAATTTAATATGAGCTATTTTTGTTTGCGGCAAGAGTGGGCATGATTAGTCATTCCATAGTTAAGTGGGCCTTCTAACGGGGTCAACGCCGATAAAAAATAGCGGCTTTCTCGGGCGGCACTGGATTGATAATAATACCCGAAGCAATTTCCACCCCAGCCCAAGTACTGCCGCGCGGCGTAATTTTGATATACAAATGTTCGTCGGTGTCGTGAACTATCTGATGAAAATAATAATTGTAAGCAAGTTGAAGATTATGAACTATCTTGTTAATAGACTGCTTCATCATTCGGGCAAGCGATTGTCGTTCAGCTAAAGTTAAATCAGTAATATTATCAACATGCCGCTTAGGCATAAGCCAAAGCTCATAATTGTATACTGAAGCGTATGGCGTAAAGGCAACTACTTTTTTGTCTTCATATACAAGCCGCGGACCGCGCCGTTCTTTGGCAATAACATCGCAGTAGATACAATGCCCGGTTTTAAGTTTATACGCTTGCACGCGCTGGGATTTATCCATGTAATGCTGGGGCACAAAACCGGTGGCAAAAATCTGCGAGTGAGAGTGCTGAATGGTCGCGCCAGCCTTACCGCCGTTGTTTTTAAAAATCAAAATATATTCAATTTTAGAATTAGCCATAATGCTTTTGGTGCGGATGGCGTAAACTTCCAAAAGTTTTGTAATGTGGTTTTGTGGTAATTCTTCCAGTTGCAAATTATGATTCTGCGTCTCCACAACCACTTCCTGCCAGCCATAAGCTTTAGGATTGTCTAAAGTAACGGCCGGATATTTATTAGGCAAAGTAATCATCCGCCAATTTTTCCTACCCCCCCAGATGAAAAGTTTCTTCTTTAAATCAAGATGCGGGAAACAAAGACCACAATCTTTAGGTTCAACCGTTAAATGACCCGGGGAGGACTCGTAGTTAATATCATGAGTCTCGGGACGGCTACCGCGGCGCGGCGCAATAATCACATACTTATCTAGAATATAATCTTTTCGCAGTTCTGATTTCATTTCATTAGATGCTTATATAGCTTTAAATATTCTTTGGCAGACGCTTCCCATGAAAAATCATGTCGCATGGCTCGACGCCGCACTGTCTTTATTTTAGCACGATTGCTATAAAGAGCGAGGGCGTGGTCAATAATTTTTTGAAGTGCCCGAGAGTTAAAGTCGTCAAAAACTAAACCGCTCCCACCCGGCTCGCTAATGTCAGTAACCGTATCTTTAAGGCCGCCGGTCGCCCTAACAATGGGGATGGTGCCGTAACGCATAGCAATAAGCTGGCCTAGACCACATGGCTCAAAGCGCGAGGGCATCAGAAAAAAATCACTGCCTGCATATATTTTTTGCGCTAAAACCGCATCAAAACCTATTTTGCCATAACAAAATTGCGGGTAACGTTTTGCTAAGTCTAAGCATAATTCTTCCAAATTTTTCTCTCCCTGCCCCAAAAATACGAATTGCAAGCGCTTATCTTTTATGAACGGTTCTATGGCTTCAACTAAAATATCTACGCCTTTTTGATTCGTGAATCTTGATACTATCCCAAACACCGGGACAAGAATATTTTCTAGCCCTCCGAACCGACGCAGGGCAGTGGTATTTAAAAATTTACGCTCAAGGTGATGCGCGTCGTAGCGCCTTACTATACAGCGATCGGTCGCTGGATTAAAAACTTGCGTATCAATACCATTAACAATACCTGTAAGTTCTCGTTGCCGACGCCGTAATATGTCCTCCAACCCTTCGCCGCAGGGCGCAGACTGAATTTCCAGAGCGTAAGTAGGGCTAACCGTGGAAAGATAATCGGCCTTTTCTAGACCAGCTCTAAATAAATTAAAATTTTTAGCTCCACTAACGGATAAACCGGCACGTATCATAGTAGCCAAAGAAGCCCACCCCTGATTTGCCAGGTTATGAATTGTTAAAAGAACCGGCGCGTGCGTTGAGTCAAGAAATAAAGTCACGGGTGCGGCGTGCCAATCATGTAGATGCCAGATATCTGGTTTAAATTTTATTATCTCTGGCAGAAGTACGGCCGCTTTTGAAATAAATAAAAACCGTTCCACTTCTGCCTCGCTTCCCGCTATGGCCGTCGGGCTGTCATAAACGCCGCCAGTGCCCACCACCCGCGGCTGATCAATTAAATAAACTGGCACGCGGCTTTTGGGAATTATGGTTTTTCTGATATTGACGGACAACTGTTCATTATTCCATGGCACAAACATTTTGCCTGTAATTTTGGTAGGATAGATCTTTTCATCGTGCGTCCCGTAATAACCTGTAATAACACGAACATCAACGCCGAACTTACTCAAGGCCTTAGGTAAAGCCCCCACCACGTCACCCAAGCCGCCTACTTTTGCTAAAGGGGTGACTTCAGAAGCCACAAAAAGTACTTTAATTTTCATATAACCTCATGCACCTCGCTGTTCCGGCTGGCCGCCGCGGATGCGTCTATAATCGGATCTGTATTTTTCAATAATTTTCTCTATCTCTTCGTTGGGCATCTCTTTTCTTAAGAGATCGATGGCATTAATCGCTTCATAGATATCAGTTTTATGTTCGAGTCGCCAGACAGCATCTCGCCATAGAATAGCCTTCTCATATTCACCCTTCGCTGCCGCTTCCTTTTCGAGCATCCTCATCATATCTAAGAATGCCAAATAGGTGGCACCTCCCTCGCCTCCCAGTCTCCATGTACGATCCTTAAACGGTATCTTGTAAGCGGCATTTCTTTCGCGCATCATACGCCTGATTTTGCCACTTCTTTGCCACTGAAAGGCGGTGGAGATAATTCTTTCATAATAATCAGCAGCCATTCTCAATTTTTCTTCGGAAATGTTTGGAATAAGCCGAATGGTTTCCAATAAGCGATAGACTCCCACTTCGATCATCTCTAAACTCCACCAAGGTTTGGCCGAAGCCCACCAAAAGTGATCCGAAGCTAAACAAATATCCATCATGTGTCGCACCTCTGGAAAGGCGAGGGAGTGTGAATCAAGAGCGTGCACTTCTTCTAAGACAGAATTAGTCAGCTCCCATTGCCATTGATGCAAAATATTTTCCGGATCAGACCACGATAAAAATTGAATGCCTTTTTCAATATCATCGGGGCTACTGGCCCAGGTGGAAGGAACGGGAACCACGGAAACGGTTTCGTGGCAATGCTTTACTAAATCCGAGATGGTCACTAAATCAAACCCTTTAGAGGCAAAGATTTCAAACAGCATCTTCTCAAGACCCGGCCGATGATGCCCAAAGGTTTCGCCATCCATTCCCGTTATAAGATACCTGTCGCTGGCAAAGTCTTCTCTCATTGCTTCTTTCAATGAATCGTATGATCGCACTACAGCGCTCATAATCAAATTGCTGGGGCGCCTTTCTCTAAAAAAAACTAGTAGATTAGTGCCTTCTATTTTATGCAGTTTATGATAATCAACTGTTTGAGTTCTGCCTGATTTGGCAATTTCGTCCAAAATCATCCATTTAAAGCCCAAAGATTCAACGATTTTAGGAAGTCGTTCGTCATAAGCCATCTCCGGCGGGAAAAAACCGATGGGACGAAAGCCATGATTAAAATAAAAATGAAGTGTCTCGTTGTTGGCTTCTATTTGTCTGATAATTTCTTTTTCTTCAAGAAAGGGCAAAAGGGCGTGGTATTTAGCCGAAGAGGTCAGCTCTATGCGGCCTTCTTTAACAAGTTCCCTCAACATATCAATTAGATCTTTATATTGATATTTATCCAAAAGCTCTAAAAGTGCTCCGTTGATATTTAAAGTCAGCCTGACTTTTTTGTGTTTTTTTATCCCCCGTAAGATCGGCCGGTAGCTCTGCGCCACGACTGCCTCTAGAATGTCCGGCTGCTGCTCGGCCGGCTGGTAGATATGGAGGAAGTTTGCCCAAACAAGTTTACGCATATACACTAGATTAATGGCTGACGCAAGCTCTTGCGGTAAACGGCCACATATTTTTTTGCCGGCACAGCCCAAGAAAACGATTGCCGCATTCCTCTCTCCATCAAAGCTCGCCAAGCGTCTTGATATTTAAAATTTTCCACGGCCCGGGTAATGGTCATAAGTAAATCACGACTGTCATAGGCCTTAAAAACAAAACCATTGCCCTTGCCGGTGCGCGGATTATAATCTTCAATCGTATCAACCAAGCCGCCGGTGGCGTGCACCACCGGCACCGAGCCATAACGCAAGCTGATGAGCTGACCCAGACCGCAGGGCTCAAATCTTGAGGGCATTAAAAAAACATCAGAGCCGGCGTAGTGCAGAGTAGCATGTTCAACATCAAACTCAAGATGAGCGGCAAACCTGGCGCGGTATCGCCGGCTGGCCCGACGAATGGCCTGCGCGTAATGAGCGTCTCCCCCGCCAAAAATCACCAATTGCAAATCAAGCCGCAATAGTGAATCAATAATTTCCAGAATCAAATCAAAACCCTTTTGCTCTGACAGCCGGGCGACCATGCCAACCAGCGGGGTGCGTGACGATTCCGGCAGACCGTAATGACGCTGAAGATAGCGCTTGTTTTCACCCTTGCGCTCAAGATGCTCCAAATCATAGTTGGCGGCCAGCCCTGGATCAGTGGCCGGATTGTAGTCTTGATAATCTAAACCGTTCACGATGCCAAAGAGATGACCCCGGCGATTAATCAGCAAACGATGCAGATCTTCGCCAAAGTCCTTGGTTAATATTTCATCAGCATATTGCTCGGATACGGTAGTAATAATGTCAGCCGCCATAATGGCGCGTTTGGCAAAATTTAATTTTTCCCATGCTTCCACGTCCCACCAATCCGGTAAGGCGCCTCGGCCGTTATCACGATAGTCGGGCGACACCTCCCACCAGTTATGACCGAACTGAAACGATAAGTTATGAATCGTAAAGACGGTGCGCGTATTGGGGTATTTACTGTGATATCCATTACGCAATAAATAAGGAATAAAACCGGTGTGCCAGTCGTGGCAATGTATAATATCCGGCCCTAACCCCAGACGATCAATCGCTGCCAGCACGGCTACGTCAAACACATAAAATCTTTGATTATCTTCATGATCGCCGTAAATACCGCGCCGACGGCCAAAATAATCATCATCGCCTATTAAATAAACCGGCAGATTTGGCTGCAGCCAGCCGCGCCAAATTTTCGCCGTTACCGATTCACCATTCGGCAACGCCACCTCAAGATCAGAAACTATCTCTTCTAAATTATGCGCCGAATAATCAAGTTTGGCGTAATAAGGAGTAAAAACGTTAATATCGTGACCCAAATCGCAAAGCGCGCGTGGCAGTGATCTGGCTACGTCCCCCAGGCCGCCGGTCTTGGTAAAAGGAGACACCTCGCTTGAGACGTGTACTACAGACAAACGTTTCATACGCGAGCGCCATGTCTAATAATGATAATTCTAATTAAAGGATTTAAACCCTTTTGCTGCGCTAAATTTATAGTCACAGAATTATCCAAGCCAATTCCGCAGTTTTGGATAACGAGAACAAATGGGCAAACTGGCACACCACTCCTCAAGACCCCAAATACGTCCAGACCTAAAGCTTCCTAAAACTAAAAGAGCCGACGCGTAGATAATGTGCTGATCAACCAAATATGAATTGTCTTTAATATAAGGAAAGGTCAATATGGGCAAATAGTACAAGAGCATCATAATTGCGCCAAGGGACGAACTTAAACGCACGAATAATCCAAGAATCAACGACAGGCCAAGCAATGTCAACCCCCACTCATTTACAAAATTGGTAATGGGTAACAAGCTCGGACTCACCAACCACTGGTAGAAGACAGGAAAGGTCTTTGCCCCCCTAAGATATCCGGCCGCCGACCAATTAGGGTTAATAATTTTCGTTATACCGGCATAAAGATACATCCAGCCCAGAACAACACGCAAGAGAAATAAGGAAATTTTTTGAGCTTGAGTCATATTATTTCAGCCACTCCTTTAGCGATTTAGGCCAGCCGAGCAAGACAAGTAATGCTAATGGCGCTCCCCAGTTGGCCCATCGCTCCACAAAATCCCACACCGGATCGGGCCCAATCGGCCAGCGAATCATGGCCGTCCAAAGCCCCCACAGCGCCATATACAAAAGCGCAATCGGAATCGGCCGTATTAAAATAAGAAGCGCTAAGGCGACGTCAATAACACCAACAATCAGCAGAAGTGTCACAATCGTTTGCTCTCCTGTGATACCAACCGCCTGAAAGTATTTAAACCACCCCTCTTTCCCTTGCAGTGCGAACATACCGTGTCCCAGAAATTCTCCGGCTATGGCGATGCGCAAAATCCACTCTACGGTTTTATTATTATTCATAAATAATGAGAGTCAATATTATTAAAAAAACATAAACCCTTGCATTGAAACTAGGGGTGGCCGACCCCTGTCATTCATTGGCTCTTTAAAAGATGGGGTTAAGAGAATAAATCATGTAAAGACCTAAAATAAGCATGAACAGGCCAATGCCCAGGCGCATTAGACCGCGATGCTCTTGGCGCCAAGCCTCCAGCCTCTCTGAAGAGGTACCAAAATAAGATATGCCAATGATAACAAGAAGCGGCAGAATGAAAATCAAGTTATAAAGAAGGAGCAAGGGCACGGCCGCCGCAAACTCTCCTTGGGAAAGAAGCCCCAAAATGGCAAGGTATGGCGCGCCCGTGCAGGGCAACTCAACCAACACCACAAAAATACCAAGCCCGACAATGGTTAAAAAAAGCAGGGCCGGATGCCGCCCCTCCATCCCCTCAATTTTGTTCGTGTAATATTTTATTCTCTCGGCTCCGCCCGGCACAATCTGCAGAGTAAAGCCGCGGCCGTACCAAAAATAATCTTTGATTTCCAAAAGACCGGCAATAATCGCAATTAAAGCCGCCACCCAATAAAAAGTAGTGGCTAGGCCCGTATTTAAGGCCAACTTCAAAATGCCAAAACCTATCAACAAATAAGTAATATAAACAACGGCGCTGTACAGCAACCCCCCCAAGAGCATCCGTCGCGGACTTTTGAAAAGCTTGGTCATGAAAGCCACCAAAAAAATCAGAACGCCAAAAACGCAAGGGTTGATGCTGTCTATGAGGGCGGCCCCAAGAACAATGCCGATGGTAAGCTGATCACTCATAAAAATATAGTTACCTTAATAATGATTATATAAATTAACAGTTCATTCTGTAGAACCAGACATTTCCATAAGTGCTTCAATAGTTTGCAATCCCACCACTCGCCTCACCTCAACTCCATCACGCTCTAAAATCCAGGTTGGCGTACCGGTAATATTATTCTTAAGACATAATTCCGGATTGCCATTTGGGCCGTCCGGATGGCACTCCACGGCATTTAATTTTTTATAGGCGTCGCCCAAAAGTTTTTCTTGCCGCCGGCAATTTGAGCAAGTGTAAGACTTATAATAAACCCAGCCGGTTTCATTTAGACGATTGACCAAGCCGGAATAATCTTTCTTTACCACCGTGCCGGTTTGGGCAAAAAATAATACGCCCGAGACAACTGCGCCAGCAATAACAATAGGGATCACCAGCCGACCAATATCTTTGGTGTAGTTTCTAACAGCGATAAACAAAGTAACAAGAATCGCGAGCATTAAGGCCTTAGACGTTTCACACAAAATGCAAAATGATTTAATAAATAAAATTTCTGTCAGGGTCAAATACAGCGACGGAATGAGTACAAAAACAGTAAGAAAAAACAGCGATTGAAAAATTGGCAAGCTCTTTTTGGTCAAACTAACAACTAAAATAGTAGTAAAATAAAGAAGGCCCAAAACCGAAACCGGAATGCCGAATACCTCCGAATAAATGCTAGTGGTTACCACATCGCAGGAAACTTCGGCCGAGAGATCACAAAATGATTTAACGTTGGCATAATGAATATAGGTTAAATATGTCATTATGCCCAAACCAATGACGGCTAAAATCGCTATAAAATAACGGTAAGAATTTTTGACCTGATCCATAATGTTAATATTGTCTATTAAAAAGATGACAACCCATCTTAAATAATCTAATTACGCTTTCCTGCATATATTATATCACAATTTACCGACCCAATTAACCCCCTATAGTCCACAGCCCCGCAGTGCGGGGCTGTGGACGAAATTAACACACTAGACTTATCTTTTTGCCCCAGAGTAGGAAATAGCTCTGACCGCGTCCCAATCAGCCGCTAAAGTAGGCACTTTCTTGAAGATAGCTTTGTAGCTATTGATAGCGGCCTTTTCCGAATCAAGATTACGTACGGCTGATCTTAAGCCATAGGCCATGACCGTGACTGCCGCGTCATCGCGCGCGTTAGTGCGGTTTGGATCGCGAAGATATATCTTCTTGAAAGTGACAGATACTGCTTTTTCTCTCGTCGCGCTCAAGGCTGATGGCCAGCGGCCATTAGCAATCTTGATAACATCCTGCCAATCTGCTTCATTAGTCGGCACCTTGCCGTAAGCGGCACGGAAGCTGTTCACCACACCGCCGCGCTCACCGGCGCCAAGAACTTGAGTTGTGCTCGTGCCATAGGTCACGAAGTTCAAAACTTTTGCTTTTGTGGCGGCTGGAGTGTTGGCCACTATAATTCGCGCGACAATGGTAGACTCGTAACGCTGTTCCAATCCAAGGTCGCGTGATTTGCCAGCTTCTTTGGCAATTGTCTCTGCGTTTGCCGTGGCTATGTTTGTAGCTTCACTAATAATTTGCGTAATCGGTGATGCTTCAACCGGAGCAGCCACTGGTTCGCTAGCAACTGGTGTCTTTGACGTGGTGTCTGTGGTAGTCGGCTGTTTAGTAGTAGTCGGTGTTGTTTGTGTTGGCGCTGGTGTATATATGCCACCGCCTGATGACGCGCCGCTAGAGACCGCGGATGTCGCCATGCTGACCTCGCTGGAAGCCAGTGATTCACCCACGGCATTCAAAGCCGTAATCTTGTAGTAGTAGGTGGTGCCGGCGGTAAGAGCGGTATTAGTATAAGTGACGGTTGAACCGCTAGATACAGTTGGATCAGCGTCTGTAACTCGTGTGAATGTTCCACCTGAAGTCCCGCTGCGATAAATGGTATATCCTGTCGCTCCACTAACTTGCGTCCAGCCCATAGTTATGGAAGTGGTCGTGCCGCTGGTTCTGGCTAACCCCGAGGGTGCGGATGTGGGCGCGCCGTCAGCCGAAACAACCGGCGCGTAAAGGGAGAAGTGGTCAGTAGCGGCCGAAATTGTGGCGGTGGCAACATTAGTGCTGAATTCAGAAGTCGTATCAATGGTCGTCATATCAGTAATAATATTACCGCTTGAATTTTTGTAAGTAATCGTTGTTGGCTTAGTCACCCAGTTTGAAGTGGTCTCATCCCAGTAGGCCATCTTCAAGGTGTCTGCTTCAGCTTGGGTGTTGATTGAAGTATCACTGCCAGAGGCCGTGGCTGCCAATTCCGCAAGAGTGTAGGTCATTTCCACGGTAATAGAACCATTAAGAGTGGTGATGGGATTGCCGCTTGAATCAGTGGCCTTAATTTCTTTAGCCATGTTGACATATGAACCTGTGGAACTGTCAAAACTCTTTAGGGGCTTAGCTGAGCTGGTTTCGCGAACATTGTTGGTTTCTTTGGCTTGCACATTACCGGCCGAAGTAGAGGTGCCTAGGGCATTTGCCGGAATGGTTAATTTCACCCCAGCGGTAGTGTCCTCAAGAGTGCCGCCGCTCGCCGGTGTGATTGGTTTTGTCTTTGGCGCGGCTAAACTAACAGCCGTGCTTACAGTAATATCTTTACTGCTGACCGATCCACCGGTCACATCAATCGGATTTTGGGCGTAAGCGGCTTCGGCATACCCGTCGGCCACTGCCATCACGCGCCAGACGCCAGAGTTTACGTAAAGAGTGTAGTTACCAGTGGCATCGGCCTGCGCTCCGGCAAATCCGCCGCCCTGCTTTTCCGCCCTGATAAAGGCGTTGGCCGCGCCATTTGAACCAATGAATACCCGACCAGCAATGGTTGTTGAAGCCGCGCTCACGGTCAGAGTCTGCGCCGCGGTAGTATCGTTCACAATTAAGTTGCTTGGTTCACGGAAAAAGCCCGGCTTCATAGCGTTAACTTTGTATGTGCCATCAGCCATGTTAAGGGTAAAGCTTCCATTAGTAGCGGTCTTCGTGCCAAAGTGCACGCCGTTTGCATTGCTCACCACTTCCACCCATGCGTCAGCGAGATTATTCGTGCCGTCAGTTACTGTGCCGGTCACGGCACGCAGAGTCGGCACGGTTACGGTTAACGCTTCATTGCTGTCAACGGTAACTACGCCAGTCGTAGAGCTGTAAACTGTGCCGCCCGTGCCGGCAATATCAGTGAGGCCAATGGCTGTGCCCGGCATACCAACGCGAACATTATAGCCACTGTTGGGCAAGGAATCGGGCACCTGGAGCGTCCCCGTGGTAGTGTTGTTTATTTCCACGCGATTACCTACTCCGTTGGAGCTGAAAAGATCAATGAATGCTTTGGTAACGCTTGCCGAGAATGTGACAGTGACAGTGCGCGGCGTGGTCACTGTAATATCTTTACCTGTGACATCACTGCCAGCCACATCAAAGGCGGCCAGAGGCGCGCTTTCGCCAACATTTGGAATAAAGGCGCGAATAATATAACCGCTGCCGACAGGCACCTTGAAGCTGTATATGCCATCAGCGCCGGTAATTGTTTCGTTAAACATTCCATTACCAGAGAGCCGGACAAACGCGCCCTGCACCGCTACCCCGCCAGAAGTTACCGTACCTGATACGGCACGGAACGTACCAGTGGCGGTCGGCGAGAAGTTCTGGTTAGTGGCGCTAACGCCATTGATGGTGACGGTTAATTCCGCCAAGTTGCCGTATTGCGGCAGGAATGTCCCCACTTTCCAGGTGCCGTTTGAAACATACAACGTGTAGTTGCCGGAAGAATCAGTATTGGCGTTAGCGTATCCTGGACCGTCATTACGATAAGCATACACATTAGCGCCCTGCGCCACGTTCGTGCCGTCAGTCACTTTTCCGGAAATGGTGTAGTCGGGCTTAGCCACTTTCAAGATGAATGAGGTGGCCGCGGCCGTCGGCGTAATAGCCGTAGTCGCGCCGTCAATCAATAGATAAGTCGTAGCGTCAGTAGTTACAACCACCGACACTTCTTTGGATGGCGGCATGCCCGGGACAAACGAGCCAACAATATAACTGCCGTCCGTAACACCTAGCGTGAAAGCTCCCGCTGAATCCGCCTGCGTACGCGTGCCAAAACCGCCGTTGGGAGAATAAGCGTACACCTCAGCATTAGCCATTACTTTGCCAGCGCCATCCTTCACGACACCCCTAATTTGCTTCGAGGCGGTTGAGAGCGTAAAGGTGATACTGCACCCGGCCGTACCGTCAACCGTGCAAGTAGGATTCGTCACCCGCACATCTTTGGGCTTTGGCGGCAGGTAATTTGGCGTGGGCGGCGGGCCAGCCATCATGCCCTTAGGCATCTGCGGCCCTACCCCGACAAACCATGTGCCGTCAGTCAAATTGATGGTAAAGGCCTGCGGGTTCGTCGTCACAGACACCTGTTTCGCCTTGAATCCGCTCGGAGAACCGGCGAAAATGTCCATGGCTTCGCCAACCCCATTAGCGATATTCACCGTGATATTTGTGCCGCCGGTCGAGGCGTTAGCAATCGTGAAGTTATAGGGAATAGAGTTGTCGTTCGCGCCACTGTTCGCGGTATCCGCTGTTTCGTTGATTATGATACGCTCGGGCATGGTCTTACCGGTGTACTCGGTTGCGCCAAGGGTAATCATCTGATCAGTAAAGAGCATATAGTCGCCAGCTTGGAGATTAGTGAAGGTGTAAGTGGCAGATCCGCCGGCAAAAGTTGTGGAGGTCGTATCCCTGGGGCCAGTCATTGGCGACATTAGATAGACGCTCATTGTGCCAGCGCCAGCGCCAGTAGCAGTAATGGTGCCGGTCAGGGTGTATGATTCACCGCTAATACCCTGAATAAAGAACGGCTGTGAGGTCATTGACTCAAGCGTGGTCGCACCATTCTTGGTTTTTATATCCACCATGTAGCCAGTGGTGTTAAAGTCTTTGGGCACCGTGGAATTCTTAATGCCGGCAATGTCAATCGTCAGGAAATCATGGCCTGCGGTATTGGTGGCGGCCGAGAGATAAACAGTGACTGTGCGAGATGAAGTGTTCACAACAACACCGTCGCCAGCTAACCCCCCTTGAGCCGCGCCAGTATCGTCGCTGTTGGCCGTGCCCGCGCATGACGCGCCGGTTGGCGCGCCGACCGCGGCGCACTTAAAGGTGATTGCGCCGGTACCGGGCCCATTAAGGTCAGTGCGCATTGGGCTATTAACATCCTGCCTTGCCGAGCTCACGTCAAAACCAGTTGGGAAAGTCAGAACAACAGCACCGCTCGCCGGAATCTGCGCCGAGATAGGGATACGCACACCATAGATGGTTGTTTGCCCAGCCATCATGTTGAATGGCCTCACCTCTGCTGGTGGGGCAAAGCCGAAGGTAGTGCTCGAAAAATTGGTGGGTGTAAATCCGCCCTGCGTGCCAAACATATCTCCACCAGATGATCCCGGACCAAGAGCGCCTTTGGTTGTCGCGCTATTGCCGATTGGTGACTTCCCAGTGGTGGTGCCGCTTATGGCGTTGCCAGAGAGGTCTTTGACATTGGCCACGGAAACGTAAATTTCTTTGCCAATTAGACCAGTCACCGCCGTGCTGTGATAACCACTAATAGTCACTGTGTTCGTGGCGGCATCATAAGCGAAGCTGGCTGTGGGTGGGCTATTGGGGTCCGTTGGGATGGTAATGGTCGTGCCACTCGCTGAATCGTCCGGAGGAGTAGCGTATTTAATCGTGTAGTTACCGGGCTTTAAGACACTGGCGGCGTAGTTGATGGTATCCGTCACTTTGGCCGCGTTCATCGGTTCAGAGAAAGAAATCGCCAAATTGTAATCATCGGCGTTAACGAACGCGACATTGGGAGCGGCTGAATCTGCCGCGCCAGTCGTGAAGGTGCGAGTGACGGCCGCAATAGCCACTCCATTTAATCCCTGAATGCTAGCTGTCAAATTAAGCGTGTAGGTGGTGTTTGGCGTTAAGGCCGATTGCGGTATAAACATGGCTTGGCGGCCGATAGGATCATACTCAACTGTGCCATTAATCGCGGTTGAACCAATGGAGAGATAGAATGTGCTCGTACTGATGGTTGAAGAGTTCATGTCTTTACTGAATCCCACGCTAACAGCCCCAACGTTAACTGGAACATTGGAAGCGCTATTGTCTGGGTAAGAACCCATGATTGTTGGCGCTACGTCATCAGTGGTAGCGCTTGTCTTAAAGTCAGCTCGGAACATGGAAGTTGCAATTTGATCGGGCGGACCAAGTGTGATCATAGTTCCTGCCCTAGCGCCTCCCAAAACTTTCAAGCGATAACTGGTACTCGCCGCAAAGGTTCCGCTATTGTAGGAATTGAGCAGTGTGACGGTGGCGTTCTTCTTAGTTGTGTCAAGGGCAACGGTGCTAATGGCGCTTGAAGAAACATTGGCTTCAATTGTGCCGGAAACAGTGAAAAGCTGAACATTATCTTTCAAGAGATAGCCGCCGCCGTCATCAGCCATTGGTTCGGAGAAGTTAATAACTACTTTACTGTTACGAGGCACGTCAATCGCGCCCGGCGTGGGAGTCGTGCCAAGAACGTACGGCGGAACGAATTGGCCAGAGCCAAAGGTGCCGCCGCCAGAAAACGTACCAGTGGTGCTATTGAAACCGCTAAAGTTGGCGGTGGAACCAGTGGTAAAGGTGAAGGCATATCCGCCGTCTGGTTGATTGCCCTGAATTGGGTTACCAGCCGTGTCAGTCACATTAGCGCTAACTTTAACGGCAATGGTCTTATTGTCGCCTAAAGTACACGGAGCCCCGCTACAGCCGCTTTGTGACAGCGACCAAACAGCCATATTGGCTTCTGGCGGAAGCATTGGAACGCCAACTGGCGCCGTTGAATAATAAGTCCATGAACCCTTAGTTGAGGTAATATCGCTCAAAGCGCCAGTGGAGATATTCACTTCGTTTATGGTGAGGTTAGTGGCTGTAATGGTTGATTGGCTCATGGTTTTGCTGAGCACAACGAAAATCTTGAAGTTGGAATCGCTGCCAGGCATATTCATCATCCCATCCATTGGACCAGTAAACTTCACGCGAGCTCTGGTAGTGTCACCGCCAAATCCGCCAAATGACCCTTGGCCAAGCTGGAAATTAATACTAGTGGAGCCGGCTGGAATACCGTTAATCATCCGGTCAGAATAACCTTCCCTGACCGCCACGATGTCATAAGTGCCGGCAGTTAATCCGGTTAAAGTATAGGCGCAACTCGCATCAGTGGATGTGCTAAAGCCAGTACCTTCGGCAAAAACAGCGGCTAATTGCACGCCAGCCGAACAAGTGCCAGTGCCGTCTTGCACCGAACCAGCGATCGTGCTTGCTCCAGCCGTGACCGAGGTCAATTGAAATGGCGTTGTGCCGTCAGGTTGCTTAAAGTTAGTAGTGTTTGTGCCATCACTTGCCTGCAAGTAGTAGCGTACGATTGTACCAGCGGTGCTAATCGTGGCTGACGGAATACGGTATCTAAAGTAACCATTGCCAACAGCCGTTGGCGCCGCTCCTTCGGTGGTGGGATCGCAAGCCGCGCCCGCGCAGTAAAATATCTTGGTTGTGAGGGCTGGCGTAGAGGTCGCGGTAGCCATGTTGTCGTTCACCCGAGCATAGATATCTAAATTGGCGATAGCTGTGGCTTGGAAAACTGGCCGGTGCATAACCATTGGCGGCGTGACATCAGAAATTGAAGATACGGTCGTAAAGCCCCTGACTGGCGTCTGCTCAAGCGGAGTAGCCACATCAGAAACATTGGCTACTGTTTCGCTATAAGTTTTCACTTGCCAATAGTAAGTAGTATTTGGCGCCAAGGGGGTTGCCTGCGTAATGATACGGAATGTCCCCTGCCCATACATCAAGTTGCAAGTCGTGACGTCGCAGTGAGAACCGTTGGTGTTCTGGCCATCAGCCGGTTTAGGGAAAGTGTAGTCCCAAAGTGCCGTGCCGGCAAAATTGGAAGTGGATTTAACTATGACGCGATAGCTGTTAACGCTCACGTTTGTTGAAGGGCTAAATCCAAGGCCTGGAGGAAGAGGCACGTTGGTAGCGTTCTCGCCGGGCATCAAAAGATTAAGGCCACTGCCGCCGGCCGCGAAGACGTTAAAGCCATTGGGCATAGTGACTATTTGAGCGCCAGTGGTCACTTTGACATCGCGGTTACCAACACTTGCGCCACCGGCAATACTCACTGATATAGTTATGCTAGTTGAGCTGGAGCTTGTAGGAACACAACCGCCCGCCGAGCAAATATTGGTATCTTCAGTACCGCTGGATAAAAACTGCACTCTGCTTGAGCCGCTAAAAGTTGTATTCGAACCCGTGATAGTCACTGACATACTGGTCGCTCCTTGCGGCCCGCCGCCCGGACTAACATTCATAATGCCCGGCACGCCGCCGCCCGCGGATGCTATGTTCAATGTAAACATCCTAGTGGCTGTGGCGGGAGTTCCCGCAAAGTCCGTCACGGTCAACGTAAATTGGTAGCTCCCAGGGTTGGCCACGGCGCTTGTGCCAAACAATTTACCGGTCTGATTGTCGGTTGGCGTAGCCGTGAGACTAGTAAATCCTAAACTCGCCAGCAGAGTAGCATCGGCCGAGCTGACGCTCCATTTATAATTCCCAGATGACGGAGTGCCGCCTGCGGCAGCAAACGTCACGAGAGGCGAACCAACCGCGTACGTTGTGCCGACACTTGCTGTTGGGATAGTCGGAGTGCTAATAGCGAGCGCGCTAGTAACAGGTACCGCACCAGTACCCACCGCCGTGCCTCCAAAGTCAGCAATCTTGTTTGAACCAGCGGCTAAGGTTGAAGGCGATCCGTCAACATCACCACTGTCCAAATTGTCGCTTAAAGTAACGATGGCAAAATCTTGACCCTCGGTATGACTAATAGCACTAATGGTTGTCCCGCCGGTTGTACCAAGATCACTGAAAGTAAATGGGCTGTCGGCCAAAGCAATGGCGCCGCCTACTCCGTATTTTCTAACGGGTTTATTAAAACGCACGGTTAAAGTGCTGGCCCCAGCGTAACCTGATACGCTTGTGATTGCCACTACGGCAGTATCCGCGCGGAGGAAGTTCATAGGAGAAGGGGCTTCCGCTGCCGGCCCATTACCGTCAGAAGTTACTACGCCGCTGGCTGGGACTACCGCTCGGATTTCATCGTTGTTGCTAATGCCAGCCGCGGTTTTTATTACAATATAAAATATCTTAGCAGTGCCATTGGGGAGGTTGCGATCGGTATCATTGACATCGGTCGTCAAAGTTATGTTAGTGGTACTTGGAGTCCAATTTGGAGAAGCGGCCAAAGTCACAATCGGATCAATGCCATCCTCAAAAGTGCCGGCCACTCCGCTGTCAGTATAGAGCGCCACGCCAGAGGTCGCGTCAGTTGCTATTGCCAGCAAATCAGTGGTGGCAAACCCTGTACCACTAAAATTCACTGTTGCCGAAGTCAGAGTCTGACTAGCTTGCGAAGCAGTGGTACTAATTTTTAAAATCGCGATGGCTGGTGAGCTCGCAGGTATGGGCACACCTGGAAAACTACTATTAATTTGCCCGTGGGTAACGGTCACGGTGCTTGCCGCGCGCACCGTTAATTTTTTAATCGGTCCGTTCCATCCCGGAAACGTAAAAATGACAGCTAAAGCTGCCACCACAACGAGCGACGCCATAGACGCCGCAAAAACGTCAATTTCAAACTTTTCCCTCTTTGGAAGTTGCTCCATATGTTTTTATTTTGATTATTTATTTTGACTAAATTGCGCTAATTTTAGCGCTTTATGTACGTATTATAGCATATTCACCAACTTTTTGCAAGGTTTACCCAAATATTATTCTATGATAAGATGCGGCGGGTATAATTACGGACCGTAAATTCTCAACTTAACAAGAAAAACCAAATGGAGGGACCCAATGGCCGCAAGAAAGAAAGATGACGAGACTCAAGCAAGGCGGATTCAAGCAGTCGTGAAAAAGGAGGGCGTAGCTTTCATCAGTCTGCAATTCTCGGATCTCTTGGGACAGCCCAAGATCGTCACGGTGAGCGCGGAAAAGCTGGATGACATCTTGGACAGCGGCATCTGGTTTGACGGCTCTTCGGTTGAAGGGTTTGCCCGAATCGCCGAAAGCGACATGTTGCTCCGACCTGATCTCAACACCTTTGCCATTGTCCCGTGGAACACTGAAAGAAAAACCGCACGACTCATCTGCAATGTTTTCATGATGTCTGGCGAACCGCTGCAAGCCGACCCTCGCTACATCCTCCAACAGGTTTTGCGGAGAGCGAAGGAAAAGGGCTTTGATGACTACTGTGTCGGAGCCGAGCTGGAGTTTTACCTCTTGGAGCGCTCGGCTCTGCCCAAACTACAGCCGCATGACCATAAGGGGTACTTTGACTATACCCCGCAATCCCGCGCCATCAACGTCATCGAGAAAACAATGGAAGCCCTCATGGCCTTTGGCATCCAGAGCGAGATGTATCATCATGAAGTTGGCCGCGGCCAGCACGAAATTGACGTACGCTACGCCAATGCTCTCGTCGCCGCCGACAATCTCCTGACCACCAAACTCGCCCTCAAGGCCTACACCTCTGGCACGGAGCTCAAAGCCACCTGGATGCCGAAACCCTTGACTGGCTTTGCGGGCAATGGTTTGCACGTGCACCAAAGCTTGTGGAAGAATGGAGGCAACGTCTTCTATGCCGCCCAAGGAGAACATGGCCTGTCCAAAATCGCCATGCATTTTTTGGCCGGACAACTCGCACACGCCAAGGCCTTGAGCGCGATTGTCTCCCCCACTGTCAACTCCTACAAACGGCTGGTTTCTGGCTTTGAGGCGCCGGTGTATATCTGCTGGGGGCAGACCAACCGCTCTTCGCTCATCAGAATCCCCCACTCATCCAAAGAGAGGGTAGCCCAAGGGGCTCGCCTGGAATACCGCGCTCCTGATCCATCATGCAACCCCTACCTCGCTTTCGCCGCACTGCTCGCCGCCGGCCTGGACGGAATCAAACAGGGCGATGCTCCGCCCAAAGCAGTAGAGGAAGATGTTTACCACATGAGCCAAGAATCGCTCGCCAAGCAAAACATCGCCACTTTGCCGGGTGACCTGCGCGGCGCCATTGAAGCGCTGGAGAGTGACGAGGTGATCCTAAGCATCTTCGGCGTGGCCAGAGATCGCTACCTGGAGGCCAAAAAACTGGAATGGCGTCAGTTCATGTATGAAGTGACGCCATGGGAGGTTGATAGGTATCTCTAGTCACCATACCCAACCGGCTGACTAACACAACTTAGAGGAGGGTAGATCTAAAATGCGCCCCGCCACCAGCGAGGCGCGTTTTTTTAATCACACTTTGCCAAGCGTTTTTTGTCCCTCTTCCCAGTCCACCGGACAAAGTTCGCCTGATTGTATGGCCTTCAGCACACGCAGGGTTTCTTTGACCGAACGGCCAACTGAACCGGCGGAAATAACAATGTATTTCACGCTGCCATCTGGATCAATAATAAAGAGTCCCCTCTCTGCCGAACCGTCATCTTCGTTTAATACGCCGTAATCTCGCGCCATACGCTGCGTAGTATCAGCCAAAATTGGATAGGCAACTTCGGCAAGATCACGTTCAAACCAAGCCTTGTGCGACCACTCTGAATCAGTGGAGGCGGCGAGAATTACGCAGTTGAGCGCCTTAAATTCGCTCTCGTGTTTCGCAAAGCCGCGAAGCTCTGTTGGACAAACAAACGTAAAATCACGCGGATAGAAGAATAGCACCAACCATTTTCCTTTGTAGTCTACAAGGTTCACTTTGGTAAACTCACCCTTATGGCAAGCGACGATGTTCCGGAAATCCGGAGCTGGTTTATTTAGATGAAGCATATAATTGAAGAATATAGAATATTGAATTTATCAGCCCACGGCTGATCCGCCTCGGGCGGAGAATGAAGTAAGTAGTATGTAGTGGGTAGTAAGTAGGAAAATTTTCATCGTTTTATTTGACGAGCCATTTCATAAACGGCGTTGGCCGCTTCCCAATTTAGATTTGCAAAGTAGTCATTAATGTATTTGGCCCGATCAGAACCGTAATCAATAAAGTAAGCGTGTTCATAAACATCCAAAACAATAATGGGAATGGCGCCCCACACGCCGCCCTGATTATGGGCGTCACCGGTGTACACACGCAACGTTGCTTCATGTGTATCCCAAGCGAGTACTACCCAGCCGCGAGCGGCCAGGCCACACGCTCTAAAGTATGATAAAAAGTTTACCATGGATCCATACTTCTCTGTCAACGCCTCGGCAAGCTTCCCCGAAGGCTCACCGTTACCGCCGAGCACATTGAAGTAATACTCATGAAGGTACACGCCGTTAACGGCAAACGTTTCCCCGTCTTTAAGCGCCCGCAGTTCAGAGTAGCTTTGATTTGCCAGAGAAAGATCTTTTTTGCCATGACTGAACTCGTAAAGCTTGTCGCCGATTTCATTTTTCTTATTGACATAGCCCTGATAGAGCTTGTCGTGATGAATGGCCAGCGTCTTTTCGGAAATACCGATCAGAGCTTTCTTGAATGGTAATGGTTTTGGTTCGTACATATATTTTGAAGTTAAAAGTTAAAATTCATAGTTCAAAATTTCAAGTCAAAAGCCAAAAGTTTTGAATTTTGCATTTTGACTTTTGAATTATCCATAGTATTTCTCCTTATAAAACCTGATCAACTGCTCCACTTCAGCGACAACGTCCGGATTGCCAATCCCTGCTTTGGTTTTCTGCTGAACTTTTTCCAAGGTATCTGCTCCATCCAGCACAGCTTCTTCTATGTCGCGATCTGTGACGTTTGTTTGTGAATCAATGACTCGCGCGCCCTCCACAATAACCCGATGAAACTGCCCGCTATTTCTGAAGTAATAATTCAAAGCCGCTCGCAGAGCTTTATCTCCCAAAACCGAACAATGAATCTTGCGATTAGGCAAACCATCCAATCTCTCCATAATATCACGCGGCGTTATTTTTAACGCCGCTTCGGTCTGCATGCCACTATTTTCAGTGACCATAACCGAGAGCATTGAAGTAGCGGCGATGGCTGAACCACAGCCAAAAGTGCGCCACTTGCACTCAATAATCTTATCGGCAGACAGATCAACCTTCAGCCACATTTTCATTTCGTCTCCACAAGCCGGAGAGCCGACTCGGCCAACTGCATTATACTCTGTTTCATCTACCTCTTCCAACATTAGGTTGCGAGGATTGAAAAAATGCTCTTTAACTGTGTCACTGTAAACCCAACCGCGCCCTTTGTGATCGCGTACGTCGGCAGTACCGATTTCGGTAGATTTTACTGAAGCTGAATTCATGAACATAAATTTCTAATATCTAATATCTAATTTCTAAACCCCGTTAGAAATTAGATTGTAATACACTCATATAATATGTACTTGACGCGAAACAACCTTATTTCCATCGTAGTAACCATTGATTATATTTCTAACGGGGTAAACAATATTTAATGTGAATCATGAGTCATGAATCAGGAATTATGATTGTCCTATATTCCATATTTTTCTCACTATTCACCATTCATTATTCTTTATTCATTTAAATTAGCGCTTAGGATTTAGGAATTAACTTTCAAGGCTGGTGCGTGCCCCCACACTCACTCTCCCTCAACAAACACAGTGATGATACCCGTTGCAAGAGTGTTCACTTATTTCTCCGGGTCAGGGGGTAAGTGGTGATAGTGAGTGTGGGGGCGTGCTGAAGAATCTTCGCGTGCTTATTTAGTGCTGGATCCATTTCCAGCTTCACTGGCGACACTTCGCGCAAAGTTTTCACAATGGCTGGCAAAATCTCCAAAACATAATCAATGTCTTCGCTCGTGGTACGGCGGCCAAGTGCGAAGCGCATACTGCCATGCGCAAATTCATAAGGAAGTCCTAAGGCCAAGATAACGTGCGAGGGATCAAGTGTGGCTGAATCGCAAGCCGAGCCAGTGGCGGCATATATACCATACTCATTAAGATAAAGAAGCATGGCCTCACCCTCCACATCAAGAATAGTGACATTGGCATTGTTTGGCAGACGCTTGGTTGGATGCCCATTCAAACGGCTTTTGGGAATGCGCTGAAGAACGCCAGCAATGAGTTTGTCGCGAAGGTTTATTAAACGCTGGTTTTCTGTCTCACGATTTTTTTGCGCTAATGCCAAGGCGGTTGCCAAACCTACTATGCCGGCAACATTTTCCGTGCCGGCAACCAAACTGCGTTCCTGCCCGCCGCCCAGGATGAGCGGTTCAAGCTGAACGCCCCGGGCCACGAACAAAACTCCCGAGCCCTTAGGACCATAAATTTTACTGCCATTTAAGGTCAAAAGGTCAACACCGAGGTCTTTCACATCAAGTGACAACGCCCCAGCCGCCTGACACGCATCAGTGTGAAAGTAGATACGCGGCAACTGGTGAGGCGCCCGAATCTTGTTCAGACGTCTCACGAGCTCTCCGATCTCGGCGATCGGCTGAATCGTACCTATTTCGTTATTGGCATACATTACAGAAACTAAAATAGTTTCCGGCCGAATGGCTTTTTCCAAATCCTCCAGCCGAACGAGACCGTCATGGTCAACTGACAAAATAGTAACTTCAAATCCTTCTTTTTGGGATAAATATTCAAATGGTTTTAAAACCGCATGATGCTCAATGGCCGTGGCAATGAGGTGCCTGCCTTTACTTTTATTGGCCCGCGCCAAGCCAAGAATAGCCAAATTGTCGCTCATGGTGCCGCTGGCGGTAAAAATTATTTCTTCTGGAACGGCATTAAGTATTTTGGCAATTTGAGAACGGGCTTCGGCTATGGCGGCTTTCGCCGCTCGGCCAGAATCATGAATTGATGAAGGATTGCCAAAAAGTTTTTGACCAAACGGCGCCATGACCGCTTCTACCTCTGGCGCCAAGTAGGTGGCGGCCGCGTGATCAAGATAAGCTTCTTTCTTTTGTTTGATTTCTGGCAACATAATTTTTACTTTGCTTTCAGTTTCGCTCCACCTAAATCAACCAACGTCATTGATGATAATGTTTTGTTAATTTGATCATTAAGTTTCTGCCAAACAAATTTAGACGGACAGCGTAATTGCATCGGGCAACGATAGTTAGAATTATTGCCAACACAGGCCAGTGTCTTTGTGTGTCCTTCAAGAGCGGCAACGATATCTGAAATACTTATTTTCTCGGAAGGTTTTGCCAATTTATAACCACCACGGGCACCTCGCGCAGCAACAATCAAACGGTGCCTTCGCAGCTGACCAGCCAACTCTTCTAAATACCCGAACGACAAATTCTCACGCCTAGCAATGGTGTGGAGAGAAATAAACTCGCCATTGGCATTGGCTATTTGTGTCATTAAGCGAAGTCCATAGTGGCTTCGCGATGAAACCTGTAAAAAACCCCTCATTTAACTATAAATACTGGTTAATAAAAAGGTGGATAAACTGTTAATCCCTAGTAGAGCGGTAGGAATTATTATACACGCAGCCCATCCTTTATGTCAAAAACTATTTTTATCCCGTTAGAAATAATACCCCGCCGCTTGCGGCGCGGGTTGCTCTGTTTGAGGTAATTCCCACGGGAATTTCTAACGGGATTTATTGCTTTGAGAATTACCGATCGCAACGCGAGGAAATAAAAATCTTACATTATAATTATACCAAACCAGCCACCCGCCCAGAATCAAGTAATAAACTACCAAGAACCATAAACTAATAGACATCTCAACGGAAGCGACTGGCAGACGCGAAGCTATATCAATGACCTTCAGAACATAGATTGCCCCAACCCATCCGCTAAATCCTATAATCTGACCAAGTGGCGTCACTATAAGACCGACCAAACCGCCCAAAAAACCGAAAAACATAATAAACGCAATGGGCGGCACCACCAACATATTCACTGCGGGAGCAACTAGTGAAAGACGACCAAAATAATAAAGAATAAGCGGGGTCACGAATATTTCGGCGGACACAGCCATGAGTAGTGCGGCTTTGAAACCGAGAAGATTGGGCCAGCGCTGAGCCAGACGATTAAGCAATGGATAAAGATAAAGCATGCCAAGAGTGGCTAAAAATGAAAGCTGAAAACCAATATCTTGAACAAGCAAGGTCGGCTCAATTAACAACATCACCACGGCCGCCAGCATAAGGGCATTGCGTGAACTGGATGCTCGTCCGGATTGATTTGCAATCACCACCAGCATCCCCATAATAGCGGCTCGGACAATAGAGGCTTCAGCGCCAACCATGGTGACAAACAAAAAAAGAATTGCTCCCACAATCACTGTGCGCCAACGACGTGGTGCAGTAATGGTTTTTAAAACAATCAACAAGAATGAGGCAATTATAGTCACATTGAAGCCGGACAGGGCAACAAGATGTGCTGTCCCCGTGATATTTAGCGCATCCCGCCACTCTTGATTAAGGCCGGAACGCCCACCAATAAGCAGGCCAGTGACAAACCCAACGGCTGGCTCGGGCATGATTCTCGTGAGCGACCGGACGTATGATTCTTTAATAACCCCCAAAATTGAAACAAGATTACGAGATAAATGCGGCTGAATGATTGTTTCTGGAAACAAACAAATAACCGTCGGCTGCGCGGCATTCTTGTCCGCGGTGATTTCACAAGTTAGTTTCAGCCTGTCACCCGCCATTACTTCGGGAAACGGACGCGCGACCACTGCAATGGTTCTACCGCTTGCCGATGATATTACTTCATCAACTAAATCAAGTTTCAAATCATAGCGAATTGAACGATTTTGACGCGCCGGAACACCAACCACTTGCCCTTGTAATAAATGTTTTTGGCCGACTAATTGGTTAATTGATTCAGACGACGATAAATTATGAAAAATTTCCGAACGCGCCACGCCTATAATCAACGCTAACATAACCAAGGAACCAAAACATGCCAATAGATGGCGCCGATAACACAGGATGGCCACAATTACCAACCCCCACCCGCCAATGTAAAGATAAACGAGCGGCGGAGAAATAAAATTCCCCAACGCTATGCCAATAACTAAACCCAGACAAATAAAAAAGAACTGCCAGGAAGGAGACAGGTGGCGTAGCCACCCAGAATATAGAATATAGAATATAGAATATCGGAACCGCTGAAACCGAATCTGCATTATTAGTTTCTATCTATATTCTAAATTCCATATTCTATATTCTTGATGTCGTTTCGGCTTTTCTTTCCTGCTCCAAAATCCAACGCAAATAAGATTCCATAAATGGCTCCAACTTGCCGTCAAGCACGACATCCGTGTCACTAGTCTCAAATTTAGTGCGATGGTCTTTAACTAATTTATACGGCTGCAATACGTACGAACGCGCTTGATTCCCCCACTCGGCTGACTGATAAGCACCACGAAGTTTATGTTTTTCGTCCTGCTGTTCGCGCAGGGCCAACTGATGTAGTTTGCTTTGTAAAATTTTTAGCGCTGTTTCCTTGTTCTGTTGTTGCGACCGTTCATTCTGACAAGAAACAGTTATGCCGGTAGGCAGATGCACAACGCGCACGGCGGAATAAGTAGTCTGCACGCTCTGTCCGCCATGACCGGATGAAAGATAAGTATCAATGCGCAAATCCTTGGGGTCAATCTGCCTCTCCTCCACTGGATCAAGCTCGGGCAAAACCTCCACTAAAGCAAACGACGTATGCCTCATTTTCTCCGCATCAAATGGAGAAATACGTACCAAACGATGAACGCCCTGTTCGCTCCTTAAATATCCATAAGCCCAACGCCCCTCAATGGCAATAGTCACGCTTTTGATTCCCGCTACCTCGCCTCTATGCTCATCAATAATCCTAGATTTCCAGTTATGCGCTTCGGCAAAACGCATATACATCCTAAGCAGCATGGACGCCCAATCTTGCGCCTCGGTGCCGCCAGCGCCGGCGTGAATGGCTAAAATGGCGCTACGCTCGTCATAGCGACCTTGAAACAGTGTTATAAATTCCAAATCGTAAAATTTTTTTCTAGTTTCTTCCAATCCCTGACACAACGATTGCTCAAGCGATGTATCGCCCGAATTTAAAACAACTTCAGTTAATTCTCGCAAATGACCAACTTCTTCGGTTAAAGAATTCCAAGATTGCAATTCCTTCCTAAGATCACTTGCTCGTTCGCTTCTTTTTCTGGCCGATTCCTGTTCGCTCCAAAAATCGGCGCGGCTCATAGCCGCTTCCAATTCCTTAAGCTCAACCGATACTGACTCTAGGTCAAAGTACCCTCCGCGTCGCGGCGATTTTTTCGCCGAGACTTAAAATTTCTTTAAGCAACTCCCTCATATAAATGATAAGCTCTAATTTCTAAGCACTAATCTCTAAACCCCGTTAGAAATTAAGCTGTAAGACAGCATATCTTATACGTATCTTAAGCGGAATACCCTTGTTTTCCTCATAACAATCATTGATTATATTTCTAACGGGGTTTAGAGATTAGGAATTAGAGATTAAAAATTGCCCAACTGGTTATGGGGGTTACTTCCTCTCTATCAGCACAACCGTCACAGTCTTGGTCTCTCCGCGGTGCATTATTTTAAGAGGAACACTATCCCCAACTCCATAACGAGCAATCGCTTTAACCAACGGATTATCTTCTGTGATTTTCTCGCCGCCGACTTCTAAAATGATGTCGTTTTCAACTAAACCGGCTTTGTCTGCTGGACTGCCCGGGGTCACGGCCAAATCAGTCTGTGTTTCCCCGCGCACAATTAGAGCTCCATAATCAACGGGTAGTGATTTTTCTTTGGCTAGATCTGACGTAATAATAACATACCTCACGCCCAAAAAGGGTCTCACAATCTTGCCGTATTTTTTGACGCTGGCAATAACTTGCTTAGCTTCGTTTACCGGAATGGCAAATCCGATATTCTGCGCGCCCTGGGCAACAGCCGTGTTAATGCCTACTACCTCGCCCACCTCATTCAAAAGAGGTCCACCGGAATTGCCCGGATTGATAGCGGCATCTGTTTGGATAACGCCGGATAGTTGCTCCGCGCCCAGGGGCGAACCCGACGCGGTGATTGAACGCGATAAACCGGAAACAACGCCAGTAGATACTGTATTGCTAAATTCGCCCAAGGCGTTACCAATGGCAATGACTATTTGGCCAAGCTCCAATTTATCTGAATCGCCAAGAGGAATAACTGGGAAACCAGACCCCTTAATTTTAACAATGGCGAGATCGTTTACCGGATCACGGCCCAAAATTTCGGCGTCATACTGTTTGCCACTATTCAAAAGAACCGAGTAGTCAGCGTCTTCGTCAGCCACCACGTGCTTATTGGTAACAATAAGACCATCTGACGACACAAAGAAACCGGTGCCGCCGCCCACTTTGCGTTTTTCTGTTTCTGGCTGGAGTCGTTGTGGTTGCTGTTGCGGCAAGCCAAAAAAATTGTCAAAAAAATCGTTGCCAAACGGCGAAAAAAAGAAGGGGCTACTGCTTTGTAATTTCGGTACGTCTTTAGTAACGACTATGCTGACAACGGCCGGGGTGGAGCGACGAACCACATCCACGATATTACCTTCAGCCCCCATCGCCGCCCCCGATGGCAAAGACGTATCTGAGCGTTCGGCCGGTCTTAAAGAACCAATGAAGTTTGGCTGAAACAGCGGCGCGAATTCTTTGGTAACAATGGCCGCACCAATCACGCCAAAAACAGCGCCGCTAATTGAACCAACCAAAAAACTCAAAAGAAATACGCTAAAAACGTATGATTTTGTGGCTTCCGAGAGCCTATTTCTCCAAGAAAATCGCATAAGTATTATAAAAATTTAGGGATAAATGAAGCAACAAAAATTATAGCTCAAAAAATAATTTGTGGGAACTCCCGCACCAAATCGATTAGATAAGTCAATCGCGAACTTTGACAATTTTCACCCTACGGGTGATCTCCCGAAAACATGGCAAGTTTTTCTTTGGCGGCAAATTCTTTAACGAACAAACCTAGGGACGAAATTATTTTTGTTCTTTTACAAAGTCCTTCTGCTCGACAAACCATTGTCCATACTTTTTAATTTTGCTGTCATCCGGAATTCCTTCTTGTGCTACAACTGTACAATTCCGTATTGGTTCACCATTATAGGTAGCGCGGTAAGTGACGCGTCGATGCCAGCCACCACGCCCCGTTGTAGTTTCAATTTTTCCTATATCATCGACGACTTCAAGTTTTATATTATTCTTGTCTAAAATTAATTTAGGATTGTTTTTTGTTAACGCCTGATATATGGCCTCAATTGCTCCTAAATCGCTTCCATAATCTGTAGGAGCATAAAATCCTTCTGTATCCACTGCATCTAAAACCGGTTTTTCGTTAATACTAGCCTCTTCTGGTGTTAATTCTATGTTATCTTTGGACATATAGAATTTATTTATTGGTTAATTAATAGACCTTTGTGTGTAATAAATTTTCTTTCCCCAAAACAATATAGTTCGAGCCGACCCGCTTCGCCGGAGCTTCAGCGAGGCGAGTGTTTTGAATCCAGGTTCTCCGCCCAAGGCGGACAGGTTTGGCCATTTTTTTATTCGCCCTGTAATTAAACCTTAACCAACCTCTCTAGCGTTTCAACTCTTTTCTCAAGAGCCACAAAGCTCAAAACGGTAGGCAACGTTGTCTAACCGCAGCTCT